>Ga0194130_10000066_pt1 | contig 194981 bp, 183 predicted proteins | sample TA2KigsurfametaG_FD_160084 | JGI IMG/M metagenome (GOLD analysis project Ga0194130, IMG submission 160084) | Freshwater microbial communities from Lake Tanganyika, Tanzania - TA2015050 Kigoma 12 surface | ecosystem: Environmental > Aquatic > Freshwater > Lake | place: Tanzania: Lake... | reverse complement strand
GGGCAAAAAAGAACCCCGGGGTCTCCGGGGTTCGTTCGTGGCTGAAGGAAGGATTACTCTTTCTTCTTCTTCTTTTCTCCGCCCTTGCCGCCCTTGCCCTTGCCGGCCGCTTCGAGCTTGGCGAAGACTTCGGCGAGGGAGGCGTCGGCCTTGAGGACGGCGGCCTTGGTGGCTTCGCGGAGGGCCTTGCCGGCTTCCTTCTTCTCGTCTTCGGACTTGGCCTCGGCGAGCTTGGCTTTGGCGGCCTTGACGGCGTCGTCGGACTGGGCGGCCTTCATGGCGTCCTGGAACTTCTTCCAGGTGGCTTCGTCCACGCCTTCGGGGCGGGCCGAGCCCTTCTTTTCGCCCTTGCCTTCCTTCTTGGCAGGGGGCTGGCCTTCGGGCTTCTTTTCCTGGGCGGTGGCGACGCCGACCGAGAGGACGAGCGCGAGAATGGTGAGGAGGTGCTTCATGTGTGTATGGGGATGCACCCACATAACCCCCGAAGGACCGGGGAGTTTCAAACACTTATTTGATTTATGACGCTTCGGCGGCTGGCGCCCTTCTCCGTCGGGGGGCAGGGTGGAGGGGTGACCCCGCTCCTGCTTCATATTCCGCACGCGGCCGACCTCGTTCCGGAGGCGGTAAAGGGGGATTTCCTCGTTTCAGAGGAGGTTCTGGCCTTCGAGAGGCTCAGGCTGACGGACTGGTTCACGGATAAGCTCTACGGGCGGGGTGCGGACCCGGAGGACGTGATTGCTGCCCGAATCTCCCGGCTGGTGGTGGACGTGGAGCGTTATGAGGATGACGCTCGCGAGCCCTGCGCCAAGGTCGGCATGGGGGCGACCTATGTAAGCACGACCGATGGCCGGCTCCTGCGTTCACTGTCGCCGGAAAGGAGGGAGGCTCTAATCGAGGCCCATTACCGGCCGCATCACCGTCGGCTCGATGACGCCGCACGGCTGAGGCTGGAGCGTTTCGGCCGCTGCGTCGTTTTGGACGCGCATTCTTTTCCCTCGCGCGCGCTGCCCACGCAGCGGGATTTCGGCGATCCGCCGGAGATCGGCCTGGGCACCGAGCCCGGACACACGCCGACCGCACTGCTCAACGAAGCCGAGGCATTCTTCCGCGCCCACGGCTTCAAGGTCGGCGTCAACGTGCCGTTCAGCGGCGCAATGGTGCCTGCGGCCTTCCTGGGCCGTGATGCGCGCGTGAGCGCGATCATGGTGGAGGTGCGACGCGACCTGTACATGGACGAGTCGACCGGACTCCGTGGCCCCGGCTTCGTCCGCATCCGCGACGTGCTGACGGAATTTCGCGGTACGCTCACCGCGTGACCACGGGCTCAGGCGCTGGCCTCGCCACTTCGGCGCGGAGCAGCGCCATCGCCTCATCCCACATCGCCTTGGCGTCCGGCAGCCTCGCCTCACGGGCCTCCTCGGTGGCGTCCTTCCAGCCGGCCTCCAGCGCCTGCCACTCCTTGATGAGTTCCTTGACCCGAGGCGTCTCAATCCAGCGCTTGGCCGCGGCGTCGAAGGTCGCCGGGTGGGCCGCCTTGAGCTCGTTGATCACCCGCACCCCCTCCTGCACGACCAAGGCCTTACGCAATTCGGCCGGGGCGGAGACCACGTTGTCCCTCGGATTCAGCTTCAGGTCGGCCGCGCTGCGGGGCTTTGAGCCCTTCACCTCCGGCCCGGTCTTGACCGGGCGGCCCGGAGCGGGGCCCGCATGGGCTGCGGACGCGTCCTTCTCCGGGTCTTCCCGCATCAGCGCCCACGTCACGCCTGCCGCGATGAATGCGGCCAGCAGGGCGTTGGGCCAGACGCGGGACGAGGCCACGTCAGCGTCTCACTGGATGATGACCGGCCGCTTGGAAAAGGGAGCCGGGTCGGGCGCGTTCGCGGGCGCGGCCCCGTTCTGATTGGCGGGCAGCGTGACCGACTGGACGCGAACCCCGGGCGGCAGGCCGTCGCCCTGCGGCGCTCCGTTGATGCGCCCCATCTCCTCCTTGAGGCGTGCGAGCCCGATTGTGCGGATCAGCTCCATCTCCCGCATGATGCCCTCTTTTTCGCCGTCGGTCGCCGTCTTCCACTGCCCCTCCAGCTCGTGCCTCCGGCGGAACAACTCCTTGAACTTCTCGTCCTGCAGGGCGGCGCCAAACGCGGCCCGCATCTTGTCGCGGTCGCCGCCGGAGATCTCCTCGACCATCTTGCGGCTGTTGTCGTTGAAGCTCGCGAACCTCTCCTCGAGCGCGGCCTTGGCGGCGGAGGACTTCTCCTTCACCATCTCCTTGTTGCGGTCGAAGTCCGGCCGGACGTTCTCCTCGGAATTGAGCACGAGACCGCTGGTGCTGCGCGCCTTGATCTCCCCGCCCGGGTCGACCGCGGAAGCGCGCTTGGGCGCCTTTGTCTGGGCGGCGGTCGCCTCCGTCACGGCCTCCTTGATCGGGGTCGCGTAGCGGCTGATGCCGATGCCGGTCAGGACGCAGAGTCCGACGGTCAAGATGATGAAGGAGCGGCTGGAGGCCATGGGGCGTTTGTCTTACTAATGATTTTAAACCTCCGGAAAAGGGGGAAGTTCCGTCCGGCGGTCCTTTGCCTCGACTCAGGGCGCCTGCTCCCGCCAATAATGGGTCCATGTCCAGCGACCCGTCACTCACCGGCCTCTCCTTCATTGGCTTCACCCGCGGCCGCGTCGGCGGCCGGACCTGGCGGGCCTTCGACCCCGCCGCTGGTTCCGAGCTGCCCGAGCCATTCCACACGGCACACGCCGATGAGGTCGACCGCGCGGCGGAACTGGCCGCGGCCGCCGCCCCCGCCCTGGCCGCGCTTTCCGGCAAGGCTAAGGCCGCGTTCCTCCGTGCACTCGCCGACCGCGTCGCCGCCGCTACCCCGGCGCTCGCCGCCCGAGCCATGCGCGAGACAGCGCTGCCCGAGGCCCGCTGCCAGGGTGAGATCGGCCGGACGGTCGGACAGCTCCGCCTCTTCGCCGCCCTGGTTGAGAAGGGCGAGTGGGTCGACGCGCGCATCGAGCACGCGGACCCCGAGCGGAAACCCGTGCCCAAGCCGGACCACCGTTCGATGTGCCGCCCGCTCGGCCCGGTCGCGGTCTTCTGCGCCAGCAACTTCCCGTTCGCCTACTCCGTGGCCGGCGGCGACACCGCGTCGGCCTTCGCCGCGGGCTGCCCCGTCGTCGTGGTGGCGCATCAGGCCCACCCCGGCACCGCCGAGATCATGGCCGGACTGGTCGTCTCCGCCGTTCGCGAAGTTGGCCTGCCCGAGGGCACGTTCTCGATGGTGCAGGGCGACGGACGCGACGTGGGCCAACGTCTGGTGAAGCACCCCACGCTCAGCGCAGTCGGGTTCACTGGCTCCCGCGCGGGAGGCCGCGCCCTGATGGACCTCGCCGCCGCCCGGCCTTTGCCCATCCCTGTCTACGCCGAGATGAGCAGCGTGAACCCCGTCGTGCTTCTCGAAGGTGCGCTGGCCTCGCGTGGTGAGGCCGTCGCCTCCGGCATGGTCGGCTCCTGCACCCTGGGCGTGGGCCAGTTCTGCACCCAGCCCGGCGTGCTCCTCCTCGTGCGCTCCGCCGCCGCGGAGGCCTTCATCGCAAAACTCGCCTCGCTCTTCGCCGCCGCGCCGGAGGGCGTTATGCTCACCCCAGGCATCCGGCGCGCCTACGCCGCGGCCGTTGCCGCCCGATCCGCGCGTAAGGGCGTACGCGTGCTGGCGACCGGGCCGTCCAGCGACCGTTCCTGCGGCGCCCAGGCCGCGCTGCTGCAGGTCTCAGCGTCCGACTTCATCGCCGACGGCACGCTGCACGAGGAGGTCTTCGGCCCCTGTTCGCTCGTGGTGGTCTGCGACAACCTCGCCCAGCTGCATCGCGCCCTCGAATCGATGGAGGGCAGCCTTACGGCCACCCTGCACGCTTCGGATGCCGAGCTGCCGCAGCAGCAGGCGCTGCTCGCGCGTCTCAGCGAACTCGCCGGTCGCGTCATCCTCAACGGATTCCCCACCGGCGTCGAAGTCTCGCACGCCATCGTCCACGGCGGACCCTATCCCTCCTTGTCCGACGGACGCACGACCTCGGTCGGCTCCAATGCCATCTACCGTTTCACGCGCCTGGTCTGCTACCAGGGCTTCGCTGACGCGGCGCTGCCGGACGAGCTCAAGGAGTCGAACCCCCTGGGCATCGCGCGTCTGGTCGACGGCGTGAGGCGCGTCTGAACGATCAGCGTGCCTCGGCGCGGGCCTTGACGTGGTTCATCACGCGTAGCTGCACCTGCGAGACGATTTCGCGCGTCCAAAGGTTCCAGTAGGAGGCCGGCGCGAGGTTGAGCAGGTAGCGGCTGGTGCCGGTGAGGCGCGTGCGTCCGTCGGGCAGGGCTTCGAGCCGGAATCCGCCCTCCAGGCCCGCGTAGCTGCCATGCAGGTGAGGGGCGTCGATCTCCCGTCCGAGGAGTGCGGCCTCCTTCATCGGGGCGGGCGTCTCCAGGACCTTGAAGCGCAGTTCTTCGCCCGGCTTCCAGACCGTGATGAGCTCAGGCATGTCGCCCGTGCTCAGACGGCAGACCCGGCGGGCACCGACCCCGCCTTCTCCTTCGACGTAGGTTTCGAGCGGATGCGCCACTCCCAGCACGAAGAGGGTCTCCGTGGGCTCGGGCAGGCCGCGGATGTCCTTGAGCTGGGCCCAGACCGCGGCCGGCGTGGCGTCGATGGTCACGACGGAGCTGACCTCGTCCTCAAGGGGTGAGGGCGGAGCGAAGCGCTCACCGCCGGCCAAGGCCAGCAGCGTCAGCCAGGCCGCCGACTGCATGCGTCCCTCCGCCATGGTCGTGCGTCCTCCGACGATGTGTCCGATGATCGCACCCATGACGCATAGGACGAGGGCCGGGAGGGCCGCCATCATCATGCAGACCACGCCTTCCATCGCCGCGAAGCCGAGCATCGTCATGACGGCTGCCAAGGTGCAGACGGCCGCGCCGACGGAGTGTCCGCAGCTCCGTCCCGCGCGACCGGCGATCAGGCCGACGACGAATCCCGTGGCGAGCGGCGCCAGGATGACGGCGCTGTAGATGAGGTATCCGACGGCGGATTCCCCGCCGGGCCGGTGGTCATTGTGCTCACTGACCAAATACGCCGTGCCCCAGCTGAAGGCCGCGACGCACAGCCAGCAGATCGCGGCCGGCACGGCCAGACGTCCCGCCAGCCTCCAGACGCCATCGCCTTCGTCCTCGTCCGAGGCGGAGCCGAGCCAGAAGGCGACGCCCGCGCCGAGGATGGGCACGCAGGAAAGCGCGCCCCAGAGAGGGGCGAGCGACCAGCCGAGCCGGCCGGCTCGCAGCGTGGCCATGACGAAGGACGCCGCCAAGGAGACGAGGCCGGCGGCCAGGAGCAGCATCTCGTAGGACTCCATGTTATCCGTCCAGCCGCGGGAAAGCATCCTGTTGAGGGCCGGGGTCAGGCGCGCCGTGACCAGCGAGGTGGCTAGGAGCGAGGCCGGCACGCCGATGAAAAGGTAGGCCGTCCGGCTCGGGAAGGTCGCGCGCTCGCTCATGACCCCGTTCTCTCTCCGGACGCAACCGATGGCAACAGGCTAAGCGGCTCTCCGGGAGCTATTGCGTCTGCTTCAGCGGAATAGAAGCAGTTTCCACCACGTACGGGAATAGGGCAGGGCGAGGTGCTCCATGCAGGCGGCCGTGAAGGCGGCCTCGACCTCCTCGGGCGGATGCCCGTCCAGCAGTTTCGCGCTCTCCAGTTCTGCTCGTCCGCGTCGCGCGGCGTCCTTGACGTGCGCATGCTTGAGCAGGTGGGCGAAGGCCAGGACCATGGCGAGGACTCCGAAGCCGGCGCAGGCCCAGAGGATGCGTCCGCGTCCGCCCAGCGCCAGGAGCACGAACAGCACCGGCCAGGCGTTGCCCCAGAGGATCATGAAGGAGTCCCATGCGGAGAGCCCGCCGAGCTTCCGGTCGCGGTGCTGCAGCGCGTGACCCGCGAGACGCGCCGCGCGGGCGACGTCGAACAGCGTCCTTCCGTGATACGTCTCCGGCGACAGTTTGACGGCCGGTTCGTGCGCGGAGTAGAAATCGTTCACCGTCAGGGAGGTCTCATCGACGTCCACCTGGGGCACTTCGCCGCGCAGCAGCACGATGCGCGCGGCCTGCGCCCCGCTCACGCCCCGCACGAGGAGCGCGCCGCCGTGAGCCCGACGCAGGGACAGCAGCCGGCGCCAGGCCATCCAGGGCAGCAGCACCGCGAAGACGCCGCCGAGGCAGAGGACCAGCAGAATCTTGAATGGGAGTCCCGGCACGGCTTCAACGTGCGACGTATGCGGGCCGGCATCAAGGCGGGAGGAGCGTGACGCATAGGGGGGATTAGCGGGCATGGAATCGTCGGCCGGCCAAACGCTCCGTTGACCCCGGGGAGGGTACGGTGCGAGCATCGTCGCATGGACACGGAATCCGTCCGAACCTACCTCCTCGGCCTGCAGGACCGCCTGTGCGGCCTGCTGGAGGAAGTCGATGGCAAGGCCCATTATTTCACCGACGATTGGGCTCGCGCCGAAGGGGGCGGAGGCCGCACGCGCGTCATCTCGGGCGGAGCCGTCATCGAGAAGGGCGGAGTGAACTTCTCCGACGTCCGCGGCAAGTCCCTGCCGCCCTCCGCTACCGCCGCCCGCCCCGAGCTCGCCGGCCGCGCCTTCCGCGCCATGGGGGTGTCGGTGGTGCATCACCCTCTCAACCCCTACTGCCCGACCTCCCACATGAACGTGAGGTTTTTCTCCACCGAGGGGCCCGATCCGGTCTGGTGGTTCGGCGGCGGCTTCGATCTCACCCCTTATTACGGCTTCGACGAGGACGCGGTCTCCTGGCACCGCGCGGCGCAGACCGCGACCGGCCCGCTCTACCCGAAGTTCAAGTCTTGGTGCGATGATTACTTCCTGCTCAAGCATCGCGGGGAGGCCCGCGGGGTGGGCGGCGTCTTCTACGATGACTTCCACGAAGGGGGCTACAACGCGGCCTTCGCGCTCACCCGGAAGGTCGGCGACGCCTACGGTCCCGCCTATGCGGAGATCTTGCGCCGTCGGAAGGACACGCCCTACGGCGAACGCGAGAAGCAGTGGCAGGAGGTGCGCCGTGGGCGTTACGTCGAGTTCAACCTCGTCTTCGACCGCGGCACCATCTTCGGCCTCCAGTCTGGCGGTCGCACGGAATCCATCCTCATGTCCCTGCCGCCCCGGGTGCAGTGGCGCTACTGCCACCAGCCGCAGCCGGGCACGCCGGAGGAACGACTAGTCTCGCATTATCTGAAACCGCAGGATTGGCTGAAGGCCACCTGATGACCTCGCGCGAACGCCTCCTCGCCGCCCTCCGACGCGCCCCGCACGACCGGACGCCCGTCTGGATCATGCGTCAGGCTGGCCGTTACCTGCCGGAATACCGCGCGCTCAAGGCCAAGTCGGACTTCCTGCACATGGTGCGCACGCCCGACCTCGCGGTCGAGGTGACCCTGCAGCCCCTGCGTCGCTTCGCCCAGCTCGACGCCGCAATCCTCTTCAGCGACATCCTGGTCATCCCCGAGGCTCTCGGCGTCGGCTACCGTTTCCGGGACGAGGGCGGCATCGCGATGGAGCGTTCGCTGTCATCGGCCGCCGACCTCGCCACCCTGCGTCCGGAAGGTACCGCGGAACGCCTCGCCTACGTCTACGAGGCGCTCACCTTGCTACGCCGTGAACTCGGTGACCGCAAGGCGCTGCTCGGTTTCGCCGGTTCGCCCTGGACGCTCGCCTGCTATCTCGTCGAAGGCGGCGGGTCCGAAGATTTCCCCAAGACCAAGGCGCTCCTCAAGGCCGATCCGAAGATGATGCACCGCATCCTCGAAATCCTGACCGACGCCGTCGCGCAATATCTCACCCGCCAGTTCGCCGCCGGCGCCGACGCGATCCAGATCTTCGACAGCTGGGCCGCCGCGCTCACCGGCGCCGACTACGAGGAGTTCTCGCTCCGCTACGTCCGCGCGGTGCTCGAACGCCTGCCCGCCGGCGCGCCCGTCATCCTTTACGCCAAGGGCAAGTCGTCCGACGCCGCCGCGCTGGCCGCCACCGGCGTGCCCTGCCTCGGCGTCGATTGGACCCTGCCCATCTCCCGTGTCCGCGCCCTCGCCGGACGCCCGATCTGCCTGCAGGGCAACCTCGATCCCATGCTGATGACCGGCACGCCCGAGGCCGCCGCCGCGGGCGCACGAGCGGTGCTCGCGGACAACGCGGGCGATCCCGGGCACGTCTTCAACCTCGGGCATGGCATCACGCCAGACGCCCGTATCGAGACCGTGCAGGCCGTGCTGGAGGCCGTGGCCGCGGGCTGATTTCCGAGCCCGATTGACACCGGGCTGGGGTTAGACTGGATGCTGTCATGGCCCGCAAAGGCATCCTGCTTCTCAACCTCGGCTCTCCGAAGAGCACCTCGGTCGCCGACGTGCGGACCTACCTCCGCGAATTCCTCGGCGACGACCGCGTCATCGACTACCCCGCCTGGTTCCGGTTCCTGCTGCTCGAGGGCATCATCCTCCGCACCCGCCCCCGCAAGTCGGCGGCCGCCTACGCGACCGTCTGGACGCCCGAGGGCGCCCCGCTCCTCGTCACCACGGAGAAACTCCGGACCAAGCTCGAGACGGCGACCGGCCTGCCCGTTGTGACCGGCATGCGCTACGGCGAGCCCTCGTGCGAGCAGGCCATCCGCAAGGTCCTTGAGCTCGGCATCGACGATCTCTTCGTCATGCCGCAGTATCCTCAGTACGCGATGTCGTCCTACGAGACCGTCGCCGTGAAGTTCCAGGAGGAGCTCGCCCGCGTCGCGCCCGGACTCAAGTACCGCGTCCTGCAGCCCTATTTCGACGACCCCGCTTACATCGACTGCCTCGTCGAATCCGCCCGCCCCTGGATTTCGAAGCCTTTCGACAAGGTGCTGTTCTCCTATCACGGCGTGCCGGAGCGGCACCTGCGCAAAGGCGACGCCTCCAAGGCCCACTGCACCAAGGTCAAGGACTGCTGCTTCCAGCCGTGCCCCTCCCACGCCAACTGCTACAAGCATCAATGCGTACGGACTACGCACCTCTTCGCCGAGAAGGCCGGCCTGAAGCCCGAGCAGTTCGAGATCTCCTTCCAGTCACGCTTCGGTCCGGAGAAGTGGGTGCCGCCTTACACTGACGAGCGCCTCGAGGCCCTGCCCGGAGAGGGCGTCAAGAAGCTCCTCGTGATGTGCCCGGCCTTCACCGTCGACTGCCTCGAGACCATCGAGGAGATCAGCGAAGAGGGGAAGGAGGACTTCCTGCATGCCGGAGGCGAGAGCTTCGAGCAGATCCCCTGCCTCAATGACCAGGACGTCTACGTGAAGTATCTGGCCGCGCGGGCGGGCTCCTGGCAGGCCTCCCACCACTGAGTCCGGCCTTCAGCCGAACAGCGCGGAGACCGGCTTGCCGCTGGGATTCAAGACCGACACCGAAGCCGCCGAGTGGCTGATCAAGGAGACCGGCGTGGCCGGCGTGCCGGGGTCGTCGTTCTTCCGCGAGCCCGAGCATCGCTACGTCCGTTTCCACTTCGCCAAGAAGGAGGAGACCCTGAGGGCGGCAGGGGAGAAGTTGGGGAAGATTGGGAAGAGATAGAGGTAGGGGCAGGGGTAGGGACAGGGGCAGGGACAGGGGCAGGGGCAGGGACAGGGGCAGGGGCAGGGCTAGGGCTAGACCCTGCCATCATTACCTATCCCTGCCCCTGTCCCTCGGTTAGGCGCAACCTAACCGACGATTTTCTTGTAAGGCTCACCTTCGTTCTGCGTCGGACGTTCCGGGCGGCCTTTGTAGCGGTAGGTCAGGCCCATGTTGTCGATGCCGAGCAGCCAGAGGATGGTCGCGTGCAGGTCGTGCACGTGCAGGGGCGTCTCCTGGGCGCGCAGGCCGAGCTCGTCGGTGGAGCCGATCGTCTGGCCGCCCTTCACGCCGCCACCCGCCATCCACATCGAGAAGCCCGTCGGGTTGTGGTCGCGGCCGTCGCCCTTCTCGGACATCGGCGTGCGGCCGAACTCACCGCCCCAGACCACGAGCGTCTCGTCGAGCAACCCGCGTGACTTGAGGTCCTTGAGCAGGCCGGCCACGGGTTTGTCCATGGAGGCGCAGAGCTTCGAGTGGTTGTCCTCGATCTTGGCGTGGGCGTCCCACTTGGAGCCCGCCCCGTGGAAGATCTGCACGAAGCGCACGCCCCGTTCGACCATCCGGCGGGAGAGCAGGCAGAGCCGGCCCATCGTCTCGGTCGTCTTGTCATCGAGCCCGTAGAGCTTGCGCGTCGCCTCCGTCTCGCCGTTGAGGTCGACCACGCCGGGCGCCTCGGCCTGCATGCGGAAGGCCATCTCGTAGCCGGCCAGACGTGCGGAGAGTTCGGACTGGTCGGGGAAGCGGCCCGCGTAGTCCCGGTTGAGCTCGCCGATGAGGTCGAGCTTGGCGCGCTGCATCTCGGGCCCGACGGCATCCGGCGTGAGCAGGTCGGGGATGGGTTCGGTGCCGCCCTGGATGCGCACGCCCTGGTGGACCGCCGGCAGGAAGGCCGAGCCCCAGGTGCGGGGCCCGTTGACCACCGAGGACTGGTTGTCCTGCATGACCACGAAGTCGGGGAGGTTGCGGTTCTCGGAGCCGATGCCGTAGCTCACCCAGGAGCCCAGCGAGGGCTTGCCCGCGATGATCGACCCCGTGTTCATCTGGCAGACGCCCGCGGAGTGGTTGAGCCCGTCGGATTTGCAGGAGCGGATGACCGCGATGTCCTCCGAGCAGCCTCCGATGTGCGGTATCCAGTCGGAGAACCACTGGCCGGTCTTGGCGTGACGCGTCCACTCCCGCTTCGAGGCGAGCAGCGGCGCGCCCACTTCGCCCATCGCCGTGATCACCTTGCCGAAGCTCTCGGGCAGCCTCTGTCCGGCGAGCTTCTGCAGGAGCGGCTTGGGGTCGAGCAGGTCCATCTGCGACGGTCCGCCTTCCATGAACAGGAAGATCACGCTCTTGGCGCGGGGCGCGATGGAGCCGATCCCGTCTCGCTTCGGCGTGCCCGCGGCCGGGACGCGGAGGTCGCGGGCGAGCAGGTCCGTGAAGGCCATCGAGCCGACGCCTAGGCCGGCGTTGAAGAGGAAGTCGCGCCGGGAACGGGGCTTCTCGTAGCGGTGGCAGCGTGGGTCGTTCATTCGACGTAGAGGAATTCGGAGCCGTTGAGCATCGCGTGGCAGAAGGCCGCGAGCGCGCGGTCCGCGGGGGAGAGCGGGGCGCCGGGCTTGGAGTCGGACCTGGCCTCCGTCTTGCCGGGCTTGTTCGCGGCCGGCATGCCCATCGAGAGCAGGTGACCCCGGCCCGAGGAGTCGGACATCACGCCCACCTTGTTCTCAAAGCGCCAGAAGCCCATCGTGCGGGGGCTCGGGTCCTCGCTGGTGAAGAGGAGGTCGCCCGTGCCGAGCGCGCCGGAGCTGATGCGCACGTCGTCCAGCGCGCCATGGAATCCCGAGGTCGAGGAGGACGCGCGTCCGCCGAGGCTGACCGGGTGGGGGTTGTCGGGCAGCGCGACGAGGCCGCTCGCCACCTTGTCGACGAGCAGGGGTTCGTCGTCGTTGGAGAGGTCCTTCACCGCGAACGTCACCTCGCCGGCCGATCCCGGGGTCGCGTAGCGCACCGCGGCGGAGACGAAGTAGGGCTTGTTCATCTCGATGCGCAGTCCGGAGAAATGCACCGCCTCGCTGAACGAGCCGTCCTTGAGCGTGCCGAAGGCCTGGAGCGCGAGCACCATCGGAGCCCGGCGGGAGCGCATGCCCGTGATGCCCAGCTGCCAGTAGGATTCCTTGGAGGAGCCGGAGCCCTTGGCGACGATCACGCGGAGCGCCCCGCTGTCGCTGACCGAGCGCGGCACGATGACCGCCTCGACCGTGAAGCCCTTGGAGAAGTCGAGTCCTTCGGTGCCGGCGGCCACGAGAGGCGTGCGGTGATCCATGTCGAGCCGGGCGGCCTGGCCGTCGCGGTTGGGGATCTTCTCCGGATTGAAGGCGGCGGTCGCGGCGGCCTTCTCAGGCGCGGCCTTGGTGTTGGCCCGGATGAACGCCGCTCCGCGGGCGGTCTCCTTCGGGCTGGGCGCGCGGGCGTGCAGCAGGGCGTAGGCGCGGGCGACATGCTGCTCCGGCGTGCCCGCGGGCAGCTCAGCCCTGAGCCGTCGCGCCATCGTCTCGCCGCGCTTGAGCATGAACGGGCTGTTGAGGAGCAGCAGGGACTGGATGGGCGTGGTCGTGACCGGACGGGAGGACGAGGAGTTGAACCACTCCGGCGCGTCGAACACGTCCATCAGCGGGTCGCGGTTGTTGCGGATCGCGCGGGTGTAGACGCTGCGCACGGGTTCGGAGAAGAGCGCGCCTTCGCCGCCCTGCTTCTTGGCGTCGAGGTCGCCGCAGGCCGCGAACAGCGCGTCGCGGATCTGTTCGGCCTCCAGCCGCTGGGGCTGGAAGCGCCAGACGAGCACGTTGAGCGGATCTTTCGTCCGGCCCGCGGAGGGATCGGGGTGGTCCGAGGACCTGCGGTAGGCGGCGCTGGTCAGCACCAGCCGGTGCATCGCCTTCACGTCCCAGCCGAGGCGCACGAACTCGGAGGCCAGCCAGTCGAGCAGTTCCGGATGCGAGGGCGGTTCGCCGAGCCTTCCGAAGTCGCTGGCGTAAGGCGTGAGACCGCGGCGGAAGTACTGCTGCCAGAGGCGGTTCATCGCCAGGCGTGCGGTGAACGGATTCTCGGGCTGCGTCAGCCAGCGGGCGAAGGCGGCGCGCCGGCCGGACGACTCGACGCCCTCGGGGGCGGGCGGGATGACGGCGGGCGCCGCCGGCACGGTCTTGCTGAGGACGGAGAGGAAGGCGGGCTCGATGGCGGCGTCCTTCTTGGGGATCGTCACGGGCGAGGCCGTGCGTGCGGGCTCGCGGACGGCGAGCACGTAGGGAGGCTCCTCGGGCTTTTCGGCGTCGAACGTGGCGAGCTGCTTGCGGAGGTCGTCCAGCCGGGTGCGGTTCTCGCCCTTGATCACGCGGTCGAGTCGCGCGAATTCGTAGTCGACCTGGCGCCAGGCGAGGGCGGCCAGCTGCGCCTCGACGGGCGCGCGCTCCGCAGCCGGCTTGTTGATCATCGCCTGGATGTCCTCGGGGAACATGCCGACGGACCGGGTCGTCGCCTTGTCGCGGTAGGGCTGCTCGATCTTGGCGATCTCCTCCCGGATGGCGGCGGTCTTCTTCTCCCAGACCGCGAGCTTGCGGGCGTGGGTCTCGGCCTCCTCCTTCGTCCAGGCCGCGCGGTCCTCGACCGGCAGGATGTTGGAGAAGAAGGCGCGCAGGGCGAAGTAGTCGCGCTGCAGGATTGGGTCGAACTTGTGGTCGTGGCAGCGGGCGCACTGCATGCCGGCACCGAGCAGGGCGTCGCCCACGGTGTCCGTGACGTCGTTGAGGATGGTGGTCCACTGGCCCCGCGCGTCGCGCAGGTTGTATTCGTAGATCCAGTGGTGGAGGAAGCCCGTGCCGGTGAGGGCGTCGGGGTCGCCGGGGAAGAGTTCGTCGCCCGCCACCTGTTCCTGCAGGAAGCGGTCGTAGGGCTTGTTGGCGTGGAGGGAGCGGATGACGTAGTCGCGGAAGCGCCAAGCCGTCGGCCGGTAGTCGTCGGCACGGAAGCCGTCGCTGTCGGCGTAGCGCACGAGGTCGAGCCAGACGCGGGCGTTGCGTTCGGCGAAGCCGCGCGAGGCGAGCAGCCGGTCCACCAGGCGCTCGTAGGCGCCGGGGGCCGCGTCCTTGACGAAGGCTTCGACTTCCTCCGGCGTGGGCGGGAGGCCGGTCACGTCGAAGGTCACACGGCGGATGAGGGCGGTGCGTGCGGCTTCGGGGGCGGGCGTGAGACCTTCCTTGGTGAGGCGCTGGTCGATGAAACGGTCGACGGGATTGGAGCCGGTGGAGGGCAGGGCGGGGGCGGGGACTTCGGTGCGGACGACCGGACGGTAGGCCCACCAGGAGCGGTCCTCGTCATTGATCCTGCCCGGCAGGTACTTGCCGCTCACCGGTTTGGCGGCGCGGCTGGCCGGCCACTTGGCGCCGGCGGAGACCCAGGACTTGATCGTGGCGACTTCCTCGGCGGTGAGCCGATCGCCCTTCGGCGGCATCATCTCGTCCTCGTCGGTGGAGAGGATGCGCTGGAGGAACAGGCTCTCCTCCGGCTTGCCGGCGACCAAGGCCGTGCCGGAGTCGCCGCCGACCGTGAGGCCCTGTGCGGCGTCCATGACCAGGCCGCCCTTGTTCTTGCCGGCTGAGTGGCTGTGGCATTCGAAGCAGCGCCGGTCGAGGATGCTCAGCGCCTTTTCGGAAAGATCATCCGCGGCCAGCCCGGGGAGGGCGGCCAACAGGGGCAGAATCAGGGCGGGTCGGAGGGACATCGGACCCCTCCATTTGAGGGGTTATGGAGGTGACCGCAACCCCCTAGGAAATGTTCCCCGTTCAGAGGCCGAGTCGCTGCCTCCAGGCCGGGTAGTCCTTGGCGAGCAGGTCCCGGGCGTATTCACCGTACCAGCTGAAGCCATTGCGGCGCTCGTGGCTGATTTCGGAGAGGTTTTCCCGGGGGATGCCGTCGCGGCTGCAGAAGAAGGGCCTGGCCGTCTTCAGGTCATAGAACCGGGCCCAGAGGTCGGGCGCCTTCGGGTCCTGCACGACGACTTTGTCCTTGCTCAGGAGGCCGGAGCGTTCTTCGACGCGGATGCCCTTGATGCGATGCGCGTCCAGCCAGGCGCATGCCCCCTCGACCGCGGCCTTCGTCTCAGCGTCGGGCTTCTCGACGCTCATCAGGATGCGGATGAGGTCGATCGACTCCATGCCGCTGAAGGAGACCAGTTCGAAGGTGCGCGCGGGACGCGGCGAGAAGTCGACCTCGTCGTGCTGCGCGCACCAGACCGTGCGGCGTCCGTCCACGACGATCTGGCAGCGCAGGATGCAGCTCACGCCCCGCTCAAAGGCCTTCCCGCAGGCCTGCCTGGTCTCGGCGGGCACGAAGGCGTAGGTCTTCTCGGTCGCGATCTCACGCAACAGCCACATCAGCCGGGACATGGTGTTGTCGTTGAAGGTGATTCGGGTGTCGTAGCCCTTGACCGGCGGCGGGCGGTGCGGCCAGCCGCCGTTCTCATACTGCGCGGAGAGGATGCAGCGCAGCGCCCTGTCGAAGGATTCGCGGTGCGCGGGCTTCGACGAGCCGGCTGCGATCACCTTGGCCAGGAACCGCACCTCGTCGGTCGTCGCATGGTCGTCGAAGGTGCCCTTGAGTTTCTTGCGATCGCCCGAATAGGGAGCGGAGACGAGGTCCTTCTCCTCCTGCCAGGCGCCGTTGTCGGCCTGCCAGGTGACGAGGTTGTCGGCGACGCGCAGGGCCTCGTCGCCGGCGAACCACGCGGCGTCCCGTTTCAGGAACCGCTTGGCGGAGGGCGTCCTGTCGGCGGCGGCCGAATGGCCGGCCAGGGTCAGGCAGAGCAGGATGAGCAGGGCACGCATGGACGTCATCATGCGCCGACTGCCCGCCCCCTCAATAGCTGCCATGGGGATAAGGGTTGAAAGTTCAGCGATTCGCATCCCCTTTTCGGGCGTTGGAACCGCTCCGTTTCATCCTGGCCTCGGCCTCCCCGCGTCGGACTCAGCTCCTGTCCGAGGCCGGCGTCCCGCATGCGGTCGTGACCGCCGCGGTGACGGAGCACGAGGATCCCTCGATGGACCCCGCGGTGATGGTGCTGCACAACGCGCGGATCAAGGCGGCGGCCGTCTCGGCGCTGCATCCCAGCGCCCTCGTGCTCGGGGCTGACACCACCGTGGCGTTCGGCGACCGCGCGCTCAACAAGCCGGCCGACCTCGCGGAGTCCGCGGCGATGCTGCGTTCGCTCTCCGGCCGCGAGCACGTCGTGCACACGGGGGTCTGCCTGCTGTGCCCCGCGCTCGGCATCGACGAGTCGCATGACGTGACCGCCTGGGTTCGCTTCAAGCCACTTTCGGAGGCGGACATCGCCCGTTATCAGTCTCTGGTGAACACCTTGGACAAGGCCGGAGCCTACGGTATCCAGGAGGGCAGGGAGATCATCATCGCGGCCCATCAGGAGCCCCTCTCCACCATCATGGGCCTGCCGGTCGAGTTCGTGGTCGGCCGGCTCCGCACCCTCGGCGTACTGGAGAGGCTCCGCGCATGAAGGCCGCGCTCCTACTGCTGCCCGGACTGCTGTGCGCCGCCCCTTCGGGCGACGCCGAGTTGCGCGCGACCGTCCTGGGCCGCCCGACCGTCCTGCGCACCACCTCGCGCACGGCCGGGGCGATTGACTCCTTCCGCTGGGGCGTCGAGGAGTTCATCGACACCCATGATCACGGGCGTCAGCTGCAATCGGCCGTCAACGCGGACTTCGAGGGGCGGTTTTTCGTCGAGACCTACAATCCCACCGAGGCGGGATCCGTCGCCGATGCGCTCGGCCCCCGGTCCAGCAGCGTGCTCGAGGGCATCCAGGTCAAGGACGGCGCCCTCTCGACCCGCACGCGCATGGCCTACTGGCTGCCGCCGGGCGGAAGTTCCCACGGTCGGCCGGCGTTCAACCGCGAGGTCGTCTCCGGACACGTCCTCCGCAAGAACGTCAAGTTCGGCTGCGAGGGCGTGGAGAACGCCCTCGACTATGCCGTGGCGTTCTCCGTGCCCCCGGACCACGAGCATCGCTACCTACAGTTCGAGGTCCTCACCGGCTACATGCCGTCCCGATTCTCCGTGCCCCTGTCCTTCGACGCGGCGCGGGGCGATTTCACGCCACGTGACACTTCCAAGCAGGGTGAGCTTTCCGACCCGGTCGCCTTGTCGACTCCGGACGGCAAGTCGGCCATGGGCGTGCTGCTGCTTTCGATTCCCTCCTCCGCTTATGCCAAGCCCGGGTATGGCAGCTTCTTCTTCGCCCAGGACGAAGTCGCCAAGTGGAACGTGGTCGTCCGGCTACGCTCGGAACGGCCCATTCCCTCGGGTGAGCATCCCTTCCGGTGCGCCGTGGTCTTCGGCAGCCGCGAGGACTGCCTCGCCGCATTCCGGGTCCTTTCGGCCCGGCAGGTCATCCGCTGAAGGGCGGTGACGCTTGAAGTCGATTGCCGGGCGGGTTTACTCCCTTCCGTGCAGGAGCCCTCCTCATTCGACCCGGCCTCCGTCATCACGGCCGCCGTGGCGTCGGTGCTGCTGCACGTGCTTCTGTATCTGGTCCTGCCCGGCGATTTCCGGTCGATCCTGGCCCTGCCTGTCGCCGTCGAGCCCGTGCGACCGATGAAGGTGACCGTCGCCCCCGCCGAAGTGTCGCCCCAGCGCCTGCCTGAGCACATGCGTCCCCGCGTCATCGAGGCGCCGGCGAACGCCAACCGTGCCGTGCCGGAGAAGACCCCTTTCGTGGCCGCCCGCAACCAGACCGCGGCGCAGCCCGTCCCGGAGAGGAGTCCAACTCAGTCGGCGCTGCCTCGCACCGAGGGCACCTCGCAGGAGATGCGTGTCAGCCAAGGCGTCCCGCGGCGCATCGAGGAGTCATCCGTCGCCTCGGCGGAAAACCGGCCCGGGACCTCGGCCGTCGCCTTGGGCCTGGCTCCCGGCAATCGTCCCGGACCCGTCGGCGCAGGCGGACAGGCGCCGCAGGCCAAGCCCGAGCCCGCCGTCGCGCCCAGGCCCGCTGCGGCCGACGTCCCCAAGCCCGTCAACCCTGAGCGCCCCAAGGCCATGGTGCCTTCCGGCACCGCCGGCCTCCTCCTGCGCAACAACGTCGGCGTCAATCGCGCCGGCCTCGTCGCCGTCGACGCCCGCTTCAGCCAGTATGGCGACTACGTGCAGCGCATGATGGAGGCCATCCAGTCGAGCTGGTGGGACATCATCGAGCGCTCCCGATTCGAGACCGTGGCGACCGGAACCTGCATCGTGCGCTTCGTCCTACGCCGCGACGGGACCGTCCATGACGCCCAGATTCTGCGGACCGACGTCCCCCGCATGATGGCCCTCGCCTGCAAGGACGCCGTCATGGCGCCCGCGCCTTACGACGCGTGGCGGGCCGACATGGTCGCCCTCTACGGCGAGGAGGACGTGGTCATGATCTCCTTCCACTACCGCTGATGTCCTCCGCCGACTGGATCCCGTTCGCGGAGGGCGTGAAGGTCGTCGCCGAGCATCCCTGCGGCCTGCTCGCCGTCGAGAAGCCCCACGGCCTGCTCGCGCATCCCAACCCCGAGGACGAGGGCGCCCGCGATAACGTGCTCATCCCCGGCAACTACTCCTTCGAGGAGGAGGCCTTCCACGTGCGGGACGGGCAGGGCGGCGTGCGTCGCGTGCACCTCCTCAACCGGCTCGACTCCCCGACCAGCGGCGTGCTCCTCCTCGCCTTGGATGCGGCCCTCGCCGCCGAAGTGCGCCGCATGTTCGCCCGCTCGGCCGTCTCCAAGCGCTACTACGCCCTCGTGCGCGGCCGCGGCCTCCGTCAGCCGCACGGCACCTGGCAGGACGTCCTCGTGAAGTCCAAAGGGCCTGGTGGGGGCGTCCGTTCCTCCGCCGCGGGCGGCTCCGGGGTGCCGGCGGTGACCCTCTACCATTGGGAGCGCGCGGCTCTGCACGGCCTGCCGATTTCGCTCCTGCGCCTCGAGCCCCGCACCGGTCGCACCCATCAGCTGCGCGTGCAGACCTCCATGCACGGCCATCCCATCCTCGGCGACCGCACCTACGGCGACTTCGACTTCAACAAGACCATGGGGACCGCGCGCGGCTTCCGGCGCCTGTTTCTGCATGCCGCGTCCACCGAGCTTTCCTTCGACTGGGCCGGCAAGCGCGTCCATTTCTCGGCCGCCACGCCGATGCCGGAGGAGTTCAGCCATGCCCTCGGCGGCGCGGAGGATGGTCCCGGCCGCGGGGCGCCGAAGGACGCGGTCGTGCCCGTCTCGCCCCGCCTGCGCGTGCGCCTCTGAGCCCTTCAGCGCGCGCCCCAGACCTCGCGCAGCATCGCGAAGCCCGTCGGGTCGGCGCGTTCGAGCTCCTGGCGTTCGAACGGGAAGAAGTCGTTCTTCCCGAAGAAGGCCTCCGTCGTCTCCGCAAAGTATTCCTTGTGGTTCGTGAGCGCGTAGGCGCGGATCCCCGTGGTCACGCGCCCCTGCCAGTCGCGGCGTGAGACGGTGGCGTACGTACCGGCCTTCACTGCGGCCTCATAGGCCTTGAGCACGGCGGGATGGTCGAAGCCGAGCGTCCGGTCGTGGTAGCCGTGGGCAAGCTCGTGCAGCGTCAGCATCGGCATCCGCTTCACTTCGCGGTCGAGGATTTCGAGATTGGAGAATTCCACGGCCTTGGCCATGGCCGGGTCGCGTCCGTTGGCGGACAGCCACTGCTTGCCGGGGTGGTATTCCGCGCGCATGTGCGTACCCGCGTATTGTGGCGAGAAGTAGATCGGGATGCGGCGCAGTTCGGCCACGGCCGGGGCTGGCACCAGCCGGACCACGTCGTCCAGCTGGGCGCCCACCAGCTGGACCGCGCGTTCCGTAACCGCGGCCTTGCCGCCGGCCGTCAGTTCCTTGCGCACGTGGAGCGTCCAGCCGCGCAGGTCGCTCGTCACGTAGACGGGAGGGGATGGGTCGGCGGCGCTTAGCGCGGCCGTGAGGAGCGCGCCGACGAGGGCGGAGGACCTCATCGGTCTTCGCTCGGATCGAAGAGTCCCTGCCGGATTACGAAGCGGATGACGCCGGCCACGTCGTGCACCCCGAGTTTGCGCATCAGGTTCGTGCGGTGGTTCTCGACCGTCTTGGAGCTGATGTTGAGCCGGGCGGCGACCTCCTTGCTCGAGTGGCTGCGGGCGAGCAGCACGGCCACCTCCCGTTCGCGGTCCGTGAGCAGCACCCCCTTCTCGTCCGTCGAGCGTTCCGGACCCTTGCGGGCGCGTTCCAACGCGGCGTTGTAGGCATCGCTGAACCAAGTGTCCCCGGCGGCGAGCGCGTCGAGCGCCTGACGGAGTTCCGAGAGCGGGGCGGCCTTGCTGACGTAGCCACGAACCCCCTGGTCGAGCAGCCCGTGGGCGAGCTGCTTCTCCGACTTGCTGGAGAAGACCAGCACCGCCATCTTCGGGACCGCGTCGTGCAGCCGGCGCAGCACTTCGATGCCGCTGATGTCAGGCAGCAGGATGTCGAGGATGAGCAGATCGGGCTTCACCTTGATGACCATGTCCACGCATTCCTGTCCCGCGGCCGTGGAGCCGACCACCTTGTACTTGCCGCGGGATTCGAGCATCTCCGTCACCAGTTCGCGGACCGCGGTCTGGTCTTCCACGATGACGACGGTCTTCTGCGGGGCGGAGGGGGAACCCATGGCGACATATGAAGTCCATTCCCCAGGACTTTTCCACCAAAAACCTCAGCCGGCGTCCGGATCGACCAGCCCTTGCCGGATGATGTAACGCACCAGCCCGGCCACGTCGCGCACCCCGAGCTTGCGCATCAGGTTGGCCCGGTGGTTCTCGGCCGTCTTGATGCTGATGTTGAGCCGCGAGGCGACCTCCTTGCTCGAATGGCTGCGCGTGATGAGCACCGCGATCTCGCGTTCGCGGGGCGTGAGCAGGTCGAGCAGCCCGTCGGGCGACTGGGACGGGCTGGCGAGCGCCTCGCGGACCGTGCGGTCGAATCCGACCGTGAACCAGGTCCGGCCCTGGGCTAGGGCGTCGACCGCCTGTCGGAATTCCGACAGCGGCGAGGCCTTGTTGACGAAGCCGTGGATGCCGATCTGGACCAATGAGCGCACGATGTGGGGCTCCTGTTTGGCGGAGAAGACCAGCACCCGCATCCCGTCGCGTCCGCCGGACAGCCGCCGGAGCACGTCGATCCCGCTCAGCCCGGGCATCAGGATGTCGACCACCAGGACGTCGGGCCGGAGCGTGAGCGCCATGGCCAGGCCTTCTTGACTATCGGAGCTCGAGCCCACCACCTCGCAGCGTTCATTCGCCGCGATTGTCTCGCACATCAGTTCCCGCACCGCCGTCTGGTCCTCGATGACCACGAAGCGGCGCCTGCCGGGAGCTTTCGTCGGAGTCGGGCGGGGCGAATTCGGCAGCGCTGCAGGACGGGTGATGCGAATTCGTCGGGTTGCTGGACTCATTCGTAGGGTATCTCCTGTTTTGTAGAAGCCTCCAATCTTAAGAGAGTAGGGGTCATTACCCATGACTCAGCGCTCCGGATTCGCCCTCATCCTGGCCTTGTCCTGCCTGTCTTTGATTCTCCTGACGACCCTTACGACCCAGGCGCTTCTGACGGTCGAAATGCGGGCCGTGGCAGCCACTGCTTCGGCAGCCAAGCTGCGCTTTGACTTGCAACAGGCCTCTTTGCTGGCCCTGGCCAGTCTCCAGTCGTCGGTTGGAAGGGATGACGTCCACACTTTCAGAAAAGACGCCGTCGACTGGGCGGCCGGCCCCGGGTTTCCTTGTGAGCCTCTTTCTGGATCCGTGGCACATCTCCGCTGGGCTTGGGAGGGCAGCGATTTATCGCTGGTCCATGACGTCGATGCGCAACGGCGGGCGACGTTGGCGTCCGACGCATGGGTTGCGGGGGCCCATGGGCGTGGCAAGGTGCCGCTGAGGATGTCCGCTGAGCCGCTCGGGGTCAGTGAACGCATGGCTCTGGAGCTTGGGTGGTCTCCCGCTCCAACTCGGCTGCGTGGAAAGGGGTCGCGCGGGCTTCTGACGGATCCGGTTCGCGGCGGATTTCGGTTGGACCTGTCTGAAGAACGCAATCTTCAGTCGAGACTGGGTCACGATGTCCACCGCAGCTGGAGCGGTCTCGTCTCAGGGGTCGATCCGCACAAGGGCATGGTGCTTGGAGGACGCGGGGTTTCCTGCCCCTTGTTGTCGGGGGTCGCCTTCAGCGTGGGGGTTTTCAATTCAAGGGCCGACGGCAGGCATAGGATACGATTTCACGGGTCGGGGCTGATGTGGAACGACCTCGGCGTGCCATTGGCGTCCTCAGGCCGCGGCCGGATGTTATTGGTCGAACTCAAGGGGGCGCCGATCGTCACGATTCGCAACCTCGACTCGGGCGCCGAGGTCGAAGCCGATCTGGACGATCTTCCTGAGCTGGACCTCGGCACCCTTGAGCAGGGCAGGCGCGAGCGCAGTCTGTGGTTCATCGCCGGCGTGGATGATGCCACCCTTCCGCCCATGTCCTCTCCGGGACTGCTCGCGGGCGAGTCCTACACATTCGTGTCCCCGTCGCCCGCGGCCCAGCCTCAAGGACTGGCTCGGATCCTGAGTGCCGTCACCTGGCGCATGGATCGGCGCACCCATGGCCCGGGCTGGCGAAGGTCCGGGCCCGACGTCATGACTCCTACAGATCGCATCCACATAAGCTTCCGGTTCGAAGGCGAGTCTTCCGTGGTCGTCAGGAGGTACGTGGGTGACCCGGTCAGGGGTGCCGACCTTGATTCATACGCCGGAGAAGTCTGCCAAACGGTCGAAGGTCTGCGGTTTGAGTCCTTTGTCATCGAAACCAACGGGGAGGATTATTCGCGTCCCGACAGCTCAGGATACAGGATCTCGGAGCGTCGCGCCTGCGCGGCCGCTTTCCCGGACACCAAATCCTCCGACGATGTCCTGCGGTGGCGGAATGCCGCCCGGTCGATGCGATCCTTTCGTTGGGCCGAACGGCATCCTCTTGCCTTCGGCAGGCCGGAAGAAGATCATGTTCGGAGGCCGGGAGACATACTTTGGGATGAAACGCCGAATACCCATGGTCCGGTGCTTCCCTTGAGGTTCGGCCGAGCGGTCGGCCCGGAGATTCCTCTCAGGCCGGTGCTTTCGTCTGGCTCTCTGAGGCACCTGGGCGACCCTGACTGGGCTCAGGCGTTGGACTCCGCCGCATTCCTGCCCCGTGCCGGCATCCCCTCCCATCCGAGGCTGAGGACATGGGATGGTGCGACAGGCACTGTCGCGTCGGATTACTTCATCGACGGAGCGTTCAACGTCAATGCGGCCGCTTCTGAAGAATGGGGAGCGTTGTTCTGGTCAGCGGGGGCCGTTCCTTTCAGTCCCGCCGCGGCCGCGTTTCCGACTCGTCCGTCCACGGTTGACGTGGCTTTGACGGGCTTGTCCGTGCCGCGCCTCCTTGAAGATCGCGAGGTCGATTGTCTGGAACCTTCGGCCCTCGGGGAGACTGTCCTCAGCCAGCCGGTCAGACTCCTTGCGCGGTCACAGATTGAAAGGCTGGCCGAGGGTTTGGCTGCGGAGGTCGCTCGATGCGGACCTTTCCCCTCCTTGGCCGCTTTTCATGAAAGCGGGGCCATGGAGCGGGCGATTGCTTCAGCCTCCTTGAACGTCCGCGTGGAAGACGCTTCGGGCGGCATCGCATTCCGGCTATCCTCAGCCGACATCATGGAGCTCTTCGGTCCTCAGTTGACCGTACGAGGAGACACCTTCCATCTCAGGGTGGCCGTGAGCGGGGAGCACGGACGTGCTTCCGTCAGTTTGATCGTCCAAAGGACTGCACCAACGGAGGGTTTGCCCGCCCATCTGGGCCGGCGGCTTAAGATTTTGACTATTAGCCATCTCTAGCAGGACATTTGCCCTCCGGCTTGACTTTCGGGCAGGGCGGGTGAACTTGAGGAACTTTCATGTACGAATCCAATCCGTTCATCGTCGCAGACGCTCCCGCCGCCGCCCGCGCGGCCTTCTACCGCCGCACCTATGGTCTGGTGGCCGCCTCCTTGGTCGCCTTCGGCGTGGCCCTCTACGGCATGTTCGTCTCGGGCATCGCCCAGTCGGTCATGAACGGGCTGGGCTCGATGCTCGGCTCGCTCGGGGGCTGGAGCATGCTCCTCATCATGCTGGCCTTCTGGGGCGGCTCCACGGTCGCCCAGTCGCTGGCCTTCAACCGCGCCTCCCGAGGCTCCCAGTATCTCGGGCTGGGTCTCTACATCCTCCTTCAGGCGCTGATCTTCATTCCGATCATCGCCTACACGGCCGCGGCCACCAAGGGCAACCCCGGCGAAATCCTGGTGCCGGCCTGCCTCATCACGGGCGTGCTCGCCGCGGGCCTCACCGCCACGGTGTTCATGTCCTCGACGGACTTCTCCTTCCTGCGCACAGTCATCGTCATCGCGAGCTTCTGCGCCCTCGGCGCTATCGTGGTCTCGATAATCGCCGGCTGGACGCTCGGGGCGTGGTTCTCAACCGCGATGATTGTCCTGATGGCCTCGGTCATCCTCTACCAGACCCACGAAATCAAGAACACGATGGAGACCGACCAGCACGTCGCCGCGGCCTTCGTCCTGTTCTCCTCCTTCGTCACGCTGCTGTTCTACGTCATCCGGCTGTTCCTCGACCGCCGCGACGACTGAACCGCGGGGCAACCTTCACGGGCTTCCGGTGTTTCACCGGGAGCCCTTCTTTTTCCCTTGCGTCTCGCCTCCTGTCTGCTTCTCCTCGTCCTGTCTGCGGCATCCCAAGGCCAGGGCAAGTTGCGTGAACTCATCTCCGCCAAGCCCCCCGAGGGCTGCGTGGAGCGCGCCTGGGACGTCGGCGGGGTGAAGCGCACCGCCATCGTGCGGGCGCCGCTGACCAAGGGCGAGGCCAGGCCTCCCGTGGTCTTCGGCTGGCACGGTCACTACGGCACCGCCGCCCGCGTCGCCGGCTCCTGGGACATCACGAAGCTCTGGCCTGAGGCCGTCTTCGTCTTCCCTCAGGGCCTGCCCACCGCCACGATCAACGACCCCAGCGGCAAGGGCAACGGCTGGCAGACCAAGCAGGGCGCGCAGGAAGACCGGGACCTGAAGTTCTTCGACGCGATGTTGGCGGACGTCCTGAAGGACTACGGCGCCGACGCCGGACGGGTCTATTCTCTCGGCCACTCCAACGGCGGCGTGTTCACCTACCTGCTCTGGCAGACGAGGGCGGACAAGTTCACCGCCATCGCTCCGGTGGCCGGCGTCATCACGTCGCGCCTCAAGGACGTGGCGCCGATGCCCGTGCTGCACGTGGCGGGACGCAAGGACGCCATCGTGAAGTTCGCCCGGCAGCAGACCAGCATCGCCGCCGCGCGCAAGGCGAACGGCTGCGTGGAGGAATCCAAGCCCTGGGCTCAGGCCGGCGAACTGAAGGGCGAAATCTGGACTTCGGACAAGGCCCCGGTCGTGGCCGTCATCCACGAGGGTGGGCATGAGTTCCCCAAGGGCGCTTCGGAGCTCATCGTCCGCTTCTTCAAGGAGCGGAGCGTGAAGGCCCGCTGATCAGGGGCGCTCGGCGGCATAGAGCCGCGTGACGCCGGCGAACGTGCGTACGGACGGACCGTCGTCCGCCAGTTCGGTCGTGAGGGCCGATTCGAGCAGGCTGAATCCGGCGGTCTCGAGTTCGCCCCGCATCTCCTCCTGCGTGCAGCTGCGCATGAACACGGGGGAGGTCGGCGAGTCGTGCCAGCGTTCCCCGGGTTCGAGACCCGCTTCCGGGGCGTGCCGCGCCCAGGCGTCCCGATTGTCGCCCCGTTCGCGGTCATTAGCGGAAAACACCAGCCGTCCGCCGGGCCGCAGCACGCGGCGGATCTCCGTGAGCGCCTTTTCTCGGTCGGCGCGTCCTCGCAGGCACATCAGGGCGTTGAAGGCCGCCAGCACGCCGTCGAAGCTCCCGTCGGCGAAGGGCAGGGCGGTCACGTCGGCCTGCCGCACCTGGCCTTCCCAGTCTGGACGTGCCTCCCCCAGCACGCCACGGGCCATCTCGACCATCGCCGGCGAGAAGTCCGTGATGATGAGCTCCGCGTATCCGAGCCTCAGGAGGCCGAGGCCGGCGCGGCCTGCGCCCGCTCCGACCTCCAGCAACCGATGGGCCTTGTCGAAATGCCTTTCGGCCATGGCTTTCTCCGAAGCCCAGAGCCCGACCTGCGCCGCCGCGCGGGCGTAGTGCAGCGCCGTCGCGGTTTCCAGCCAGTGCGCCCTTCGGTCCCGTTCCATCGCATCAGCCAACCCGCTCTTGCCTCCATGGCAACCGCGGGGAATCCTGCCGCATGCGTCTCGCGGTCCTATTCGCTCTCGCATTCACGCTGGTCGCCTGTGACTCGGGTCGTCCCTCGGCTCCCGTGCGCAACGGTCCCGAGGCTGGCATCGAAGTCCGCTTCCCCGTGGCTGTGGGCCGGCCGGTGGTGAACCTCCGTCTCGCCGTGACCGACCTCGAGAAGGCGCGCGGCCTCATGGGCACCGCGCAGCTGCCGGAGACCGAGGGTATGGCCTTCCTCTATGAGCGCGCCCAGCGGGCCTCCTTCTGGATGAGGGACACCCCCTTGGACCTCGACATCGCGTTCGTCTCCGCCGAGGGCGTGATCCTCGAGGTGCGCACCATGCGGGCGCTGGACCTGACTTCTGTCGAATCCAAGTCCAACGACGTGCGTCTCGCCGTGGAGATGCCCGCGGGCTGGTTTGAGCGCCAGCGCGTGACTGCCGGGGCACGCGTCGACCTAGAGGCCGTCCGTCTGGGACTGACGGCCCGCGGTTTCGATCCGAAGCGCTACCTGCCCTGAGCCTTCAGAGCGAGCGCCAGACCAGGAGCAGCCCGGCGGCCGCCGCCAGCAGCGAGAGCCAGAACGTCATCGCCAGACGTTCCGAGGCCGTCGAGCGGAAGATCCTCATGGGGCGGGGGCGAGCTTGGCGGCGGACTCGCGGAGGTAGCCCGTGAGCCGCAGAAGGAAGAACGGCGAGGGGGAGCCCTCGGCGGGCGCGAGCGCCAGCTCCGCCGCGGCGATCTCCGCGTCCAGTGTGCGGAACGACTCCTTCCAGGCCGCGGCCGAGATGGCCCGTCGGGGGTCTTCGCCGTCGCGCAGCCGGCGTATGCTCTCCGGGCCGTTCAGTTCCCGTTCCAGGATTATCGGCAGCGTCAGCTTGCCGCTGGCCACGTCCGTGCCCAGCGTCTTGCCGGCCTTCGACTCGTCCTGCAGCAGGTCCGCGAGGTCGTCGTAGACCTGGTAGGCGATGCCCAGGTGGCGTCCGAAGAGACTGCAGGCCTCGACATGTTCCGCCGGGCGGGCGGCGAGCAGCGCACCCACCCGGCAGGCCGCCTCGAAGAGTTCGGCGGTCTTCAGACGGATGTGGCGCCGGTAGGCCTCGACTGGCAGCGCGTCGTCGCCGCGCGAGAACGTCTGGCAGACCTCGCCGGAGCAGACCTCACGGGAGGCGCGTGCCACGATCTGGCAGAGTTCCGGCGTCGTGTGCTCGGCCGCGAGCACGAGCGCATGGGCGAAGAGCGCGTCGCCGAAGAGCACCGCGGCGTGGGCGCCGTGGGTGCGGTTGGGCGTGTCCGCCCCGTGGCGGCGGTCGGCGCCGTCGAGCACGTCGTCATGGACCAGCGTGGCTAGGTGGACCAGCTCGACGATGCCCGCCCCCCGCACCAGTGCGGGGGAGGGAGGGCCTCCCGCGCCCGAGCCGAAGGCGAGCAGCGGGCGCAGGCGCTTGCCCGGGTGGGCGAGGACCTCCCTGACCATCGGACGCACCTCCGGCTCGAAGGCGGACTCTTGGTCCTTCAGGAACTTCTCCAGCGCGGCGAAGTGCTCCTCGAGGCCGGCATGGAGGGGCGGGGACACCCCTGCAAGTTGTGCTTCCGTCCCATCCGGCGCAAGCGCAGGTTGCCCCGGCCGCTTCAGGGCGTGAACTTGGTCTCGATGCGCATCGTCACCTTACCGGATTCGCAGGCCGTGCAGGGGATGCGCTTGTCGTCGAGCTTGCCCTTCTGGACCTCGCGCGTGAAGCCGAGGCCGCCGCAGGCCTTGCAGGGGAATTTCTCGGCGGTGATGACCGAAAGTTCGGCGCCCGACTTCACGAATTCCATGAACTTCTCCTGGCTCTCGATGGTCTCCGGAATGAGCGTGCACTCGATGAAGGCCTCCCGTCGCAGCGTCAGGCGTCGTCCGGCCAGAGGCGCGAAAGTCGGCGTGAAGCGAACGGAGACCATCCCCACGCCGGTGACCACGCATTGGCCCTTTTCTCCGACGGCCTTGGACTTTTCGGGCATCAGGACCGCGTAGGCCTCGGCGGCGGCGGGAAGCAGGCCGTCGCCCGAGGCGACCCAGTTGGCCTTCACCAGTAGCCTGCCGTCGCCGAGGTCCTGCTGCACGACGTATTCCAGCGTGGTGACGGGGCCGGGGGCCGGGACCAGCTCCCGTCCGGTCGCTTCCTGCACATGCTGCTGGATGAAGGCCGTGAAGAGGCGCTGCAGCTCCTTGGTCGTCTCGTAAGCGAGAGGTCGGTTGAGCTTGGCCATGCTGAAGACCCTGGTCTCCTTGGCTTCGGGCCGCTTCTGAGGACGGAAGGGCGAGATCACCACCGACGTGTCCTCGGGGTCTTCGGGGACCGCGACGGAGGGGGAGGCGCCGATCACTCCTGAACTCGGAGCGGTGGCGTCCTGGGCGGGCGACTTCTTGACGCCGAAGAGCGAAGGCTCCTGGGCGGCGGCGTGGGCCGCGCAGAGGAGGGCGAGGACAAGGGCGCGCATGATGAGCTCAGTCGAGGGAGCTAAGGTCTCCCTCGGCGGGGGGAGGCAGCCGCCTGGGCCGTTCGGGTTCGGTCGCCACGGCGGGGGTGGACGAAGTCCGGGAAGAAGCCGGCCTCACCGGGGCGTCGGGGCCGCCGTCCGGATCGTCGTCCCCGTCGGGACCGTCGTCATCGTCGTCGATGTCATCGTCCTCCGGATCGGCGCTGTCGCCGCGGGCGACGCGCTTGCGGCGCACCACGGCCGTGCCGACGGCCACCGCCACCAGGTAGAAGCTGAAGAGCACGCCCGTCATCACCAGCAGTGAGACCGGTTCGGCGATGGGCGTGATTAGCGCCACGAGGCACATAATCCCGAAGAGCATCCCGCGCCAGTGCTTCAGCAGCGTGCGGGGCCGTACAATCTCGAGCCACATCACCACGATGAGCGCCAGGGGGAACTGGAATGTCAGCCCCGTCAGCAGGCACATCATGATGACGAACCCGTAGTAGTCGGAGGCCTGCCAGATCACGTCCATCTTGAGGCCGACCGCGAAGTGGTGCCAGATCTGGACCGACATCGGGCAGAGCCAGAGGAAGGCGAGTGAGGCGCCCGCGAGGAAGAGGATGAGCGCGGCGAAGCAGAAGGGCACCAGCACGCGCTTCTCGCGGTCGGTCAGGGCCGGGCCGACGAAGCGCGCCGTCTCATAGAGGAAGACCGGCGAGGAGAGCGCGATGCCGACGCCGAAGGCGGCATACATGAGCACCTTCCAGACGCCCATGAACGTGAACTCCTTGAGCTCGGGGATGGCCTTGAGGCCTTCGCTGGACTGGCCGAGCACGAAGCCGACCGGGGACGTCTCCGGATGCTTGGCCCACTCGAGAGGCCGGTTGAGGAGCACGGGCGTCTCCTCGTAGAAAATCAGGGCCGCGACCATGCCGACCGCGAAGACCCCCAGGACGCGCAGCATCGAGACCCGCAGGTCGTCGAGGTGCTCAAGGAACGTCATCTCGGCCTTCGGCTTGTTCCTTCTGATGAAGCTGGAGAGCATCGGAGTCAGTCCTTGCGCAGGAGTTCCTTGATGTCCTCTAGGGACAGGGAGGACGAGACAGAATCTGACTCGCTGAGCAGTTTACGCAACATCTCCGACTTGCCCTTCTGCAGGTCCATGACCCGTTCCTCGACGGTGCCAGCGGCGATTAGCTTGATGCTGGTGACCGTGCGGGTCTGGCCGATGCGGTGCGCCCGGTCGGTGGCCTGGACCTCGGCGGCGGGGTTCCACCAGGGGTCGAAGTGCACGACCGTGTCGGCTCCGGTCAGGTTGAGGCCGGTGCCGCCGGCCTTGAGGGACATCAGCATGACCGGGATGGAGGGGGTGCCGTTGAACTTGTCGCAGACCCCCTGGCGGTCGGTCGTCGAGCCATCGAGATAGCAGTAGGGGATGTCGCGCTCCTCTAGGGACTCCCGGATGAGCTGCAACGCCGAGACGAAGGTGGAGAAGACCAGCAGCCGGTGGCGGGCGTCCTTGGCCTCCTCGAGCAGCTCGAGCAGGGCCTGGAGCTTGGCGGAGTCGGTCTCCTCGAGCTTGGGGTCGAGGATGCGCGGATCGGCGCAGGTCTGGCGCAGTCTGGTGAGGAGCTTGAAGGCCTGCATGCGCACATCCTTCTCCTTCGCACCGCCCACTTCCATCTCGAAGATCTCCTTGCTGATCGTCTCCTGGACTTCGTCGTAGAGCTTCTTCTGCGCGTCCTCGAGGTCGCAGTAGATAAGCTGCTCGATCTTGGGCGGTAGTTCCGGGGCGACCGCGGCCTTGGAGCGGCGCAGGATGTAGGGCGCGGCCATCTGCAGCAGCCGGTCGTCATGCCACTTGCGGTCCTCGCCGGTGAGCCGCTCTTGGGCCTTGGGCAAGTAGCCCGGCATGAGGAAGCCGAAGAGCGAGCGCAGGTCCTCGAGGGAGTTCTCGACCGGCGTGCCGGTGAGGATGTAGCGGCCTTTGGCAATCAGCCGCTTGACCGACTTGGCCGCCTGCGAGCGGGGGTTCTTGATGTTCTGGCCCTCGTCGCAGGTGACGGCCCCCCAGGTGATGAGGGAGAACGTGCCGATGTCGCGGGCGAGCGTGCCGTAGGAGGTCACGACCAGGTCGAACTTGCCCAGGTATTCGGGCGAAACGACGCGTGCCTGTCCGTGGTGGGCGAGCGTGCGCAGGCCGGGGGTGAAGCGTCTGGCCTCGCGACGCCAGTTCTCGACGAGCGAGGCCGGGCAAACAACGAGGCAGGGGCCGTCCTCCTTGCGGTGTGCGCGCAGGGCCTCCATAAACGCGAGCCCCTGTACGGTCTTGCCCAGACCCATCTCGTCGGCCAGCAGCCCTCCGAGGTTGCTGGAGTGGATGTGCCAGAGCCAGGCCACCCCCACCTGCTGGTAGAGGCGCAGCATGGCGGTGAGCTCCGGACGGACGGGCGCGGGCTGGAGCTTGGAGAGGTTGCGGATCGCGTCGGAGCGCTTGGACCAGGTCTCCGGCGGCGCGAAGGCGGTCTGCAGTTCCTCGGCGATTGCATCGGCGCTGGCGAGGTCGGCGTACCCGAGCTTGAGCTCGAGGTCCAGGTCCACGTCGCGCTTGGCGTCGCCCGTGATGCGGCGCTGGGCGTTACGGATGGACTCAAGCAGCTCGGGCGTGATCAGCCGCGGGCCGTGGTCGGTGTAGAAGAACATGCGGCCGCTCGACAGGGCCTCCTGAATGACCTTCGGCGTTTTGCCTTCGGGGTCGATGCCCACGGCGAAGTTAAAGCCGCCTTCGGCCTCGGAGGCGTCGCAACGCGCCTTGGCGAGCTGCACCTTGTTGAGGGAGTTACTGAGGTTGTGAGAGAAGAAGGATTCGTTCTGCTCCAGGAGTAGGCGATGGTGGCGGGCCAGGAAGTTGAGCACCTGGATGGTCCCGGCGAGGTACCATTCGCGGCTGGCGGTTTCGAGGGTGAAGCCGCTTCGCTGCAGGACCTCGCGCAGTTCGGCCACGGGTCCGGAGGACTGCTGAGGCAGCCGCACGCGCAGCCACTTCATCGATCCGTCGAGCCAGACCTTGTCCTCGCGTCCACGGTCCGTGGAGCGCACCTCCTGTTCGTCGCCGTCCTCCTCCGGGTCTCCGGCCAGGGCGGCCTGCGGGGCGGAGACGGGGTCGTCGAGGTGGGCGTGCACGCCGTTGAGACGGTCGCCCTCCCAGGCGAGCGGAACCTCGGGCGCGTTGGCCATGCGGAAGATGGCGAGGCCCTTGCCGACGGAGAGCAGCTGGCGGAGGTGCCTGCGGGTCAGGGGCAAAATCCCCTGGAGCTTGCCGTTGCAGAGGTTCTCGAGGATCGCCAGGAAGAAGACCGTCTCAGGTTCGATGTTCCAGGCCTTGCCGCGGTCGAGGTTCTCAGGCGCGACCTGCATGGCTTCCACCCGCAGCTCGAGCCGGCAGATGATTTCATCGCGCGCGGCGGCGGTCGGGATGTTGGGCGGGATGATGAATCGGACCTCGATGGGCGTACCCTTGTGCGAGGAGAGGCTGATCGAACGTAGGCGGGGGCCGGCGCCGGCTTCGGCGGCGGTGCGCCGGTCAGCCGGCTTCTCCGAGGTCGGCGGGGGGGCGGCGGGCTTCTCCTCCTCGAGCTTGACGATGCCTTCCTTGACCGCGAGGGCGAGGTAGGCCGCCACGGAGTGGACGCACAGCTTGCGTTTGACGACGGACACCTCGCATCCGCATTCATTGCGCTGGAAGGTCACGGAGCGGAGGTTCCACCTGGCTTCGCGGCTTCCTCTGTCGTCTTCGACCAGGGCTTCGACCAGCGGGGCCTTCCACATGGCCTTCCGCACCTTGCCCTTGAGCACCAGGGCCTTGGCCTGAAGCACGGTTGCTCCTCCGGCCAGGTCGATCAGGTCGTCTTCGGAAATTTTGGGCAACGGCGTCGGGGCCGCCATGGGTCTAGGTAGGTTCGAACGGCTCGCCTTTGGAGGGGCGGCCGAGGAAATGATGGCTTTTAAGGGATAGGCGGCGCCTCAGAGGGCGACGTCCTGGTCCGGTACTCCGGCATGCATCTCGTAGATGCCCACCGGGGTCGTCGGTCCAGTCATCACTATGGAGTAGTCCGGCCCGATGCCAATACTAATCTGCCCCCCCGGCATGTGCACCGTGACGTCGGCGTCCACCAGCCCCATCTTGCGGGCCACGGCGGCCGAGGCCGAGGAGGAGGAGCCGGAGGCCAGGGTGTATCCGGCCCCACGCTCCCAGATCTCAATGCGCACGTTGTGCTGGTCCAGCACCTTCATGAACTGGACGTTAGTGCGGTTGGGGAAGTTGGGGTGCGTTTCGAGATGCGGTCCGTAGGTGCGCGCCAGGTCGGGGCTGAGTTCGTCGACGGGGATGACGCAGTGGGGGTTGCCCACGGTGGCCGACCAGTAGCGGAAGGTCCGTCCGGCAACGATGATCTCCTCGCCGAGGACTTCGCGGTCGGGGCCGACGTGAGGGATCTCGGGTGCGCGGAAGGAAACGCCGCCCATCTCGACGCGGATGCGCCGTCCGCCTTCGAACACGGCGCAGCCGACGACGCCGCCGAGGGTGTGCAGGCGGAACTCCTGCTCCTCGCGCACGCGGCCGGTCTCGAGGAGGTGACGGCAGAAGATGCGGATGCCGTTGCCAGACTTCTCCGCCTCGGAGCCGTCGGGATTCAGGATGCGCAGCCCGATGAGTCCGTCCGCGCGCGCAATCGGTCCGTAGAGGATGCCGTCGGAGCCGAGGCCGTAATGACGGTGGCACACCATGCGGATCGCGTCCGTCGGGAAGAGGGCGGGGCAGTCCTTCGGCTCAAGCACGAGATAGTCGTTACCGAGAGCGTGATACTTCGCGAAGCGCATGCGGTGGGATTGGCGTTTTTCGCTCCTTTGGCAAGCGTACGCGGGGATGGCTTGGCAAAGGTTGCTCCCACGCTATGCACGCAGCATGCGACTCGCCCCTTTTCTGGCCCTGTTCGCCGCGCTGACCGTCCCGGCCGCCGACCGGCCCAACATCGTGCTGCTCTACGCCGACGACATCGGCTGGGGCGACCTGGGCTGCTACGGGGCCAAGGTCATCCCGACGCCGAACCTCGACCGGCTCGCCTCGCAGGGCGTCCGTTTCACGGCCGGCTACTGCACCTCGGCCACCTGCACGCCTTCACGCTACTCCCTGCTGACGGGCGAGTACGCCTGGCGTCGACAAGGCACGGGCGTCCTCCCGGGCGACGCGCGCATGATCATCCGTCCGGGGCGCCCGACGATGGCGTCCAGCCTGGCCAAGTTGGGCTACGCGACCGCCGTGGTCGGCAAGTGGCATCTCGGCCTCGGCTCCGGCGACGTCGACTGGAACCGCCGGATCTCGCCTTCGCCGAACGAGATCGGCTTCAGCTACTCCTTCATCATGGCCGCGACCGGCGACCGGGTGCCGACGGTCTACGTCGAGGACGGGGGCGTGGTCGGGCACGACCCGAAGGACCCCATTGAGGTCAATTACAAGTCTCCCTACCCGGGCGAACCCAACCTCAAACTGGATTCCGAGCGCGCCAAGCTAAAGATGGACTGGTCGCACGGCCACAACATGGCGCTGGTCAACGGCGTCGGACGCATCGGCTGGATGAAGGGCGGCAAGGCCGCGGTCTGGAACGACGAGACGATGGGCGACACCTTCGCGGACAAGGCCTGCGCGTTCATCGCGCGCAGCAAGGACCGCCCGTTCCTGCTCTACTACGCCTCGCACGAGAACCACGTGCCGCGCTTGCCTCACCCGCGCTACGCCGGCCGCACGCCGCTGGGCCCCCGCGGCGACGCGGTCGTCGCTTTCGACGACCAAGTGGGCCGGATCCTCATGGAGCTCGACCGCCACGGCCTCACGGACAAGACGCTCGTGGTCGTCTCTTCCGACAACGGTCCCATCCTCGATGACGGTTACAAGGATCAGTCCACCGAGCTCAACGCCAAGGCCGGTCATGAGCCCGCAGGTCCGTTCCGGTCCGGTAAGTATTCAATCCTCGAGGGCGGCACGCGCGTGCCGTTCATCGCGCGTTTCCCCGGTCGTGCGCCCGCTGGCAAGGTCTCCGACGCCCTGGTCTCGCAGGTCGACCTGCCGGCGGCCTTCATGAGGCTGGCTGGCGGCGATCCGGCCGAGTTCCTGAAACAGGATTCCGTCGATTCCTCGGCGGCCCTGCTCGGCGGCGCCGGACGCGACCTTCTGATCTCCAGCACGCAGGGCGGTCAGCTTTCCATCCGCGACGCCCGCTGGAAATACATCCCGGGCACAGGCAAGCAGGGCAAGGCGGCCTGGAAGTCCGTCGCGGTCCAGCCCGGCAAGGTCGAGGACTTCAAGCGTGACGCCGCGGAGCAGGGCAAGGACCGCCTCTTCGACCTGCTCGCCGACCCGTCCGAGCGCAACAATGTGGCCGCCGCGAACTCCGAGGTCGTCGCGCGCCTGAAGGCCGCCCTCGAGGCCGAACGCGCCAAGGGCTTCAACCTGCCCCTCGGCCTCTGATTTCAACCGACATGAAAAAAATCCGCGTTCTCTGCGTCGGCGCCGGTCACCTGGGTCGTTCGCACGCCCTCGCCTACCATAAGCTGCCCGGTTTCGAGATCGTCGGCCTAGTGACCCGCTCGGCCGAGTCCCGCGCCAGGCTCAACGCCGAGCTCGGCGGTGGCTACGCCGACGGATCCGTCGGCTGGTACGAAGCCGGCTGGGGCCCCATGATGTCCGAGGAAGCCTTCTTCGTGAAGGGCGTCATCGGCCCGAAGGGCTGCGTCTCCATCGTCGCCGGCAAGGCCGCCGAGGCCGGGAAGTCGGCCGATGTGGACTCCTATTCCGCCGCGCAGGCGCTCAAGGTGCACCACGCGGCGCTCGGACCCGACGGCAAGTTCCTCAAGCCCGATGAGATCGTGCCGACCGAGGCCGATCCCGGTCATGACGGCCTCTGCGAGCGTGAGCAGGTCTACTTTGAGCGCGCCATCTGCGTGGACCTCGACCTCACGACCCACATGGACGACGCGGTGAACTCGATGCGGATTGTGTACGCCGCCGACCGTTCTTTCCGCGAAGGGCGCACCGTCGAGCTCTGAGCGTGGAAGCGAGACGGTACAACCTTGTCTTCATGGGCGTGAGCGGCTGCGGCAAGAGCACCGTGGCCGCGCTGCACGCCAGGGCGACGGGCGCCACGCTCATCGAGGCCGATGACTTCCATCCGCCCGCCAACGTTGAGAAGATGCGTTCGGGCACCCCGCTGACCGACGCTGACCGCGCGGGCTGGCTCTCGGCCATGGCCGGGCGCATCGCCGAAGGCAGGGCGCGCGGCGAGGCGATGGTCATCACGTGCTCCGCGCTCAAGCGGGCCTACCGCGATTGCCTGCGCGCCGCCGACCCCGCCCTCATCTTCATTCATCTCACCGGTTCGCGCCAGCTCCTTGCCGCCCGCATCGGCGCACGCAAGGGGCACTTCATGCCGCCCGGACTCCTCGACAGCCAGCTGGCCGCTCTGGAGCCCCCCGTCGCGCCGGACGAACGTTGCCTGACCGTCGACGTCGGACCGGAGCCCGAGGTAATCCAGGCCGCCGTGGCCAAGGCCCTAGCGGACCTTTGACGGACAAAAAGGCCCGCCGAGTGGCGGGCCTTCGGGAGGAGATTGGCGAGTCGATCAGTTCGAGCGCTTCCAGCTGACCTTGGAGGGCTCGACGACGCTCTCCTTGTCCTTGGTCGGGAATTCCTTCGGGACCTCGAGCGTGACCTTGTTGGTCGCGGCCCACTCGACCGAGCGGGCGAGGACCGTCTGGAAGCCCACGCAGTGCAGGGGGTCGAGGGGGGCGCCGCCCATCAGGTGCCCCATGGAGGTCGTGACGACGCGGCCCTCGCCGAACTTCGCCCACCAGACCATCGGCTCGTGCATGCCGGTGCCCTTGGCGTGGTCTTCGGGGGAGGAGTAGGCGCTGGCGAGGATGTCCACGTGGCCGGCGTCGCCGCGCATGCGGTGGTAGAGCTCGTCGGAGGCGTGCAGCCACTCGACGGGCATGCCCTTCTGGATGGGGTGGTCCATGTTGCGTCCCTTCAGCACGAAGGCGTGCTTGGGGCCGTGGCCGGAGCCGAAGCCGCGGTCCTGGAACTTCTCCTTCTCGCGGGGCACGGCGACGGCCTTGCCCGTGGCGTCATCGACCGCGACGCGGTCCTTGAAGGTCTCGCCGCGCCAGCCGAAGCAGATCATCTCGTTGAACTCCTCCCAGTTGGTGAAGGCGTTGTTGGCCGCGTGCACGTTGACCAGGCCGCCGCCCTGCAGGACGTAGGCGGTGAAGGCCTGCTTCACGGGGTCGGTCCATTCGGTGCCGTTGTAGTTGTTCACCAGGACCTGGTACTTGCCGAACTCCGGCAGCCACTTCTCCCATTCGCCGGCGTGGGCGCGGTTGAAGGCGGTCTCCTCGTCCTTCCAGGCCTGGAGCGCCTTCTCGAAGTCGGCCTTTTGCTTGGCGTCCATCTTTTTGGGCCGCTGCGGGGCGCGCTTGGTGAAGGCGGGAGGCGCGGTGGAGACGTCGACCTGGAAGCCGCCGACGGCGGCGAGGGTGGCCTTGAGGGCGGCGGTCGTGCCCTGCCAGTCGTGGTTGTTGCGCCCGTCGATGATGAGCACCTTGACCGGCTCGGCGGCTCCGAGGACGGCGGCGGCGAGGGCTAGGGCCGCGGTGATGCAATGGCGGATGGGGTTCATGGGGCCGACATATGAACCTCGGGCCACGCCTTCTGCGAGCGTTTTTAGCCCCGGTCCAGAGAGCGGTAGTGGATGGCCTCGAGCAGGTGGGCGGTGGCGATCCGCTCCGAGGCGGACAGGTCGGCCACCGTGCGGGCGACGCGCAGGATACGGTCGTAGGCCCGGGCGGAGAGGCCGAGCTTCTCCATCGCCTGCTGGAGCAGGTCGCCCTGGGCGCGTTCAAGCGCGCAATGTTCGCGGAGGTCCCGCCCGCCGAGCACGGCGTTGCAGCCTCCAGGGCGGCCCGAGAAACGCAGGCGCTGGATCGCCCGGGCCGCCTCGACCCTCGACCGCATCTCCGCCGAACTTTCGCCGGGCGCGGCGGAGCGCAGTTCCTCAATCGTCAGCGCCGGCGCCTCCACCTGCACGTCGATGCGGTCGAGGAGCGGACCTGAGACGCGTGAGCGGTAGCGACGTATCTGCGCAGGGGCGCACCGGCACTCGCGCATGCGGTCGCCGAGGTGGCCGCAGGGGCAGGGGTTCATTGCCGCGACTAGCATGATGCGCGAGGGCAAGGTGACTTTGGCGGCCGCGCGCGAGACGATTACCTGCCCGTCCTCCAGCGGCTGGCGCAGCACCTCCAGGGCGGAACGTCGGAACTCCGGCAGCTCATCGAGGAAGAGCACGCCGCGGTGCGCGAGGGACACTTCGCCCGGTCCGGGCATGCTGCCGCCGCCGATGAGGCCGATGTCGCTGATGGTGTGGTGCGGTGAGCGGAAAGGCCGCGCCCAAGCGCGTGCGTCGGTGGAAGGGCAGGCACCCGCGGCGGAGTGCACCGAAAGGATTTCGAGCCGCTCCTCGGCGTCGGGCTCGGGCAGCACGGTCGGGATCCGTTTCGCGATGAGCGACTTACCCGAACCCGGCGGACCGATGAGCAGCAGGTTGTGTCCGCCGGCCGCGGCGACCTCGACCGCCCGACGCACCGCGAGCTGGCCCTTGACCTCCGAGAAGTCGGGCAGGTCGACGCACGCGGCGACGGGCATGGCGGTCGTCGGCGGCAGCGGCGCGAATCCCGGGTCGCCGTTGAGGAAGCGCCGCGCCCCGTCCAGGGAGTCGGCCGCGAAGGCCTCGATGCCCGGGACCAAAGCGGCCTCCGTCGCCGACGTGCGCGGGAGCACCACGCCCCTGAGCCCCATCCTTCGGGCCAGGAGCGCGAAGGCCACGCCGCCGCGCACCGGCCGCGTGCCTCCGCTCAGTCCGAGTTCGCCCGCGATGAGATATTCCCCGAGACGCTTCCGATCGAGCTGGCCCGTGGCCGCCGCGAGGCCGAGCGCGATCGGCAAGTCGTAGAAGGCGCCTTCCTTGCGCAGGTCGCCCGGCGCCAGGTTGATGGTCGTGCGCGTCTCCGGCAGGCGCAGGCCCGCGTTCTGCAGCGCGGACGTGACGCGGTCCTCCGATTCCTTCACCGCCGCGTCGGGTAGACCGACCAGCCAGAGCCCGAACTCGCCGATCTCGCCGGAGTTGACCTCGACCTCGACTGGCACGGCCTCGACGCCGACCAGCGCGCCCGAACGGATGACGGAAAGCATCCGAAGGGCGAACGGTCATACGTTTGACGATTCAATCCCTTGTCCTTGGGAGGAATCCCTAGTGCCTTCGCCGACATGAGCGACTTCGCCGGATTAAGACATCCATACGCGCTTGCCCACGCTGGGCGTGATGGAACAGTCTCCCCGCACCCCGTCATGAAGATCAGAACTCACAAGGACGCTCCCGCCTTGGGGGAGGCCGCGGCCGCCGAGGGCGCCGAAGCGATCCGGCAGGCGCTGGCGCGTAAGGACCGCATCAGCATCATCGTCGCCACCGGCGCCAGCCAGTTCGGGACGCTCGAGGCGCTCGTGAAGGCGCCCGGCATCGACTGGTCGCGGGTCACGGTCTTCCACCTCGACGAGTACGTGGGCCTGCCCGAGTCCCATGGGGCCAGCTTCCGCAAGTATCTCCGTGAGCGTTTCGTGAACCTGCTTCCGGCCAGACCTGAGTTCATTCCCGTGGACGGGGACGCCCGTGACCTGCGCGCCGAGCTCGATCGGCTTTCATCCCTGATCTCCAAGACCACCATCGTGGTCTGTTTCGCCGGCATTGGCGAGAATTCCCATTTGGCCTTCAACGACCCGCCGGCGGATTTCGAGACCGCCCGGCCTTACATCGTGGTTGACCTGGACGACGCCTGCCGTCGGCAGCAGTTCGGCGAGGGCTGGTTCCCGACTATGGATGACGTGCCGAAGCAGGCGGTCTCGATGTCGATCCGCGAGATCATGCGGTCGAAGAAGATCATCCTCTCTGTGCCCGACCAGCGCAAGGCCGCCGCCGTCAAGGGCACGGTGGAAGGGCCGGTCACGCCGCATTGTCCCGCGTCCGTGGTGCAGGGACATGCTGACTGCACGCTGCATCTCGATCAGGCCTCCGCCTCATCGCTTTCCCATTCGGCGGCAAAGGGCTGACATGCCCGCTGAAGCGCAGACCATCCGCGGAATCGATCCCGCCACCTCGCGTCCGGTCGCGGTCGAGGTGTCCGGGAGCCTCGTGCGCTCCGTTCGCGAGGAGTCCCACGATGTCAAGTCCTGGGTCGTCCCGGGCCTGGTCGACCTCCAGGTGAACGGATACATGGGACGCGACGTGAACGCGGCCTCGCCCTCCGCGGTGGAGATCTCCCGTCTCTGTCAGGAGATGCTCAAGGTGGGCGTCACCACCTTCCTTCCGACTGTCATCACCCATGCCGAGGGCACCATCCTGGCTTCGCTCAAGGCCGTCAGCCAGGCCGTGCAGTCCGACCCCGTCGCCGCGCAGATGATCGTCGGCATACACGTCGAGGGTCCGCACATCGCGCCCGAGGACGGTCCGCGCGGCGCTCATCCCGCCGCCCATGTCCGCGCCCCTTCCCGGGAGGAGTTCGATCGCTGGCAGGAGGCTGCCGCAGACCTGATTACGTTGGTGACTCTTTCTCCCCACTGGGCTGAGGCGCCCGATTACGTGCGTCATCTCGTCGCTAAGGGAGTCAACGTCTCCATCGGGCACACCTCGGCTGACGAGGCCCGCATCGCGGCCGTCGTGGCCGCGGGCGCCCGTCTGTCCACCCATCTGGGCAACGGTTGCAGCGCCATGCTCGACCGCCGCCGCAACGTGCTCTGGCCGCAACTGGCGGAGGATGCGCTCACCGCCATGTTCATCGCCGACGGGCATCACCTCGTCCCCTCGGCCCTCAAGACGATGCTGCGAGCGAAGGGCCTTTCCCGGTCGCTCGTCGTCTCGGACACCGTGGCGCTCGGCGGCATGCCCGCTGGACGTTACGCCACCTCCGTCGGCGGCAAGGTCATCGTCCGTGAGGACGGATACCTCGCGCTTGACGACGGCACCGGCAACTATCTCGCCGGCGCGGCCTTGCCGCTGATCGCTTCCATTCCCGTGCTCGTCCATCAGGCTTCGCTCGGACTCTCCGAAGCGCTGTCCCTTTCGACCGTCAATCCCGGCAGGTGGGTGAAGGGCAGGGGCACCTTGAAGCCCGGTTCCCGTGCGGACCTCGTCCTCTTCGACTGGGACGGTTCGCGTGCGATTCCTTCGGTCAAAGAAGTGTGGTTGGGCGGCGTCAGGATGGTCTGAGCGGCAATCGCTGGTTGATACGGGCATGGGTGCGGGCTTAACCTGCCGTATGTACCGCTCAGAATCGCTGGAACTGCTTGTCCTGATCGCAGGCTTGGCCGTTCTCGCCGTGCCTGTCCTGCTGACGGTGCTGCTGGTGAAGGTCAGTCGGTTGGACAGGGAAGTGGAGCGCCTGAAGTCAGGTTCTTCGCCGAAGCCTGCTTCGACTCCGTCCGTACAGCCCCCCGTCTCCGTGCCGTCGCCCGTCCCGCAAGCCTCCGCTTCCGTACCTCCGCCGCTGCCCACGTCTTTGCCACAGAGGCCCGTGATGCCGTCAGGCGGCGCGGCTCCCTCGCCCTTAGCCGCCCGACTGCGTGAGATCGGCCTACTGCCGCCCGAGGGCATGTCCGGAGAGAGCGCCCTTGGCGCCTGGTGGGCGGCCCGGGTCGGCGGACTCGTCGGAGTCGCCGCCGTCGTCTTTCTGGGCGTCTGGCTCAACCTCAATTCCGAGCTCCCGGCCTGGCTCCGTCTCGCCGAGGTGGTGCTGATCGGGGCCGCGGTGCTGGTGGGCGGACTCAATGTCGCCCGCAGGAGGCCCGACCTGGGGCGTGTCATCACCGCCGTCGGGGCCTCGGTGCTGCAGTTCGCGGCCTGGGCTTCGCAGGGTCTGGATCGGATGCGCGTCGTCGACTCTCCTCAGCTCGGAGTCTTCGTCCAGCTGCTCACCGCCGCCGCCATCGCCGCCCTGGCCCTGGCCAAGGCCGACCGCCTGCTCGGGCAGCTCGCCACCGGCTTCTCCGCGGCCGTCCTCCTGCTTTCCGTCAAGTCCGCTTCGCCCTCGCCTGAGGTCACCGGCTTCGCCGTGGTCTGTGTCGCCATCCAAGGCGCCGTCCTGATGGTGCGCGGCGGATGGACCTCCGCCGGCATCATCGGCCTCGTCGGATCTCAGCTCGCGCTGTTCCGCGGAGGACTCGACCTGACCGGGGTCGTCATCGGTGCGGCCGGCTCCTTCATCGTGTGCTGGACCGCCGAACGTCTCGTGCGTCCGCGCAGTCTCTTCGGGTCGGAGAACGAGAGACTCGTCTTCTCTCTGGGCTCCTTCCTGCTCCCGGTCCTGGCGACGGCCAATCATGCCCTGGGTTCACCTCATCGCCAGCAGGTGGTCATCGCGTGTGCCGTCGTCGCGCTCGTCCTTTGGTTCATCGAGCGGACGGCCTTCCCGGTGGCCGCCTCCGTGCTGCTTTCGGCCGCCCTGGGCCTGGCCGCCGTCGGTCTCGCCCTGGGTGTCGAGCAACGACTTGACTGGCTGGTGTGGCTGCTGGCCGGAGGGCTGGCCTTCCTGGCTCATCGCCGCACCGGCTCGACCGTCCTGAGGATCGCGACGGAGGCGTTCGTGGCATTGGCTGCGATCAACTTCGACCAGGCCAGTTCCCTTCAGGCCGAGGGGCATCTCATTCTCGCAACGCTGCTCTTCTCCCTGCTGCTGACGGCACGTGACCGTGACGAAGGGGGGAAGTCGCCTTTCTCCGTGGCCGGCGGACTTTCGATGTCGCTCGTCCTGCTGGCCTGCCAGCATCGCCTCCCCGAGTCACTCACCGTCGTGCCCTGGATCATCGCGCTGGGCGTGGGGATGGCACTACCTTCCGTTGCCCTCAGGTTCTCCGTCGTCCCATCTTTCCTCTGGAGTCTCGTCGTCCTCTCCTTCTGGGGGGAGCTCGCGCAGAGCGCATCGCATTCCATGCCGGCAATCTGGTCCGGACTCCTGAGTTCGCTGTGCCTTCTCTCCCTGGTGAACGGCCTGATGCGCGGCCATCACGCCGTCGTACGTTATCTGCTCGCCTTCTTCTTCGGATATCTGGCCTTCCTCTGCGCCTTCCATCTCACCGCAGGTGCTGCCGTCGCGCCGAGCTGGCGGCTGGCGGTCGCATGGTCATGCGCCGGTATCGTCCTGGCCGCCGGCAACGTCATGATTTGCGGGCTTGTACGCAAGGCCACCCCGACTCTCGAAGTCGGAGGCGAGCTCTCATTGCTCTCCTGGGGCGCGGCGCTGGGCGTGGTCGTCCAGCTGCTTGCGCTGATCGGATCCTCCGGCCGGAATTACGCACAGGACGGTGGATTCATCGTTCCCGCCTGCGTCCTGATTGTCGGACTCGGGGCCCATCTCCATGCGCTGGCCGCCTCCACCAAGGATTCCGGACAGTGGGGAGTCGTGCAGCGTTCTTTCCTCGCTTCGACCTGGCTCGTCGGCGCCTTCGTGCTCCTGAGGGGCCTTCCCGGGGTCGGCGGTTCACTCGGCTGGGCCGCGGCCGCCATGCTCACCTTCACCGTCGGCCATTTCATGGCCACCCGCGCTTTCCGGATGGTCGGTCTCGTAGGCCTCGCCCTGGTGACCCTGCGCATCGTGGCCCATGACGTGACCGACCTGCTCGGCCGCATCCTCGCCTGCGCCGCCCTGGCGGCGGCCTTCTTCGCCGTGGCTTGGATCTACGGCCGATTGTCCGACAAGGACGCGCGCTGATTGGCCGCCCTCACCCATGACTGCCATGTGCACCTCGTCGGCAACGGCGGGTCGGGCAGCGGATGCTGGCTGAGGCTCGACGGCCTCTGGCATCGCCTGCTGGCCAGAGCCATGGTCAGCGAGGCGGGCATCGGGGCTTCCGCCTCCGACCCGGGTTTCGACGAGGCCTATGAGCGTTCGATCACGGCCATGCTGGCCGGCAGCGGACTGGATCGCGCGCTGCTGCTGGCGCAGGACGAGGTCTACCATGAGGACGGACGGAAGGCCGACTTCGGCTCCTTCCACGTCCCCAACGACCACCTCTTCGCGGTGTGCCGCAGGCATCCGTCGTTCCTGCCCGCAGTCTCCATCCATCCCGGGCGCCCCAGTGCGATGGAAGAGCTCGAGCGTTGCCTCGCCCTCGGGGCGCGGGCCCTGAAGCTGCTGCCCAACTGTCAGAACGTGGACTGCTCCCTGCCGCAGTACCGGCCTTTCTGGGAGAAGATGGCCGCCTCGGGACTTCCGCTCCTTTCGCACACCGGCGGTGAGCTCACCGTGCCCGTCTTCAATCGTGCCTTCGAGGATCCGCGCGTCCTGCGTCGCCCGCTCGAGCTCGGCATGAAGGTCATCGCGGCGCATGGCGCCAGCTCCAGCATTCCCTGGAGCCGCGGTCATTTCCATGAGCTCCTCGCGCTGATGGATGAGTTTCCGCGGCTCTACGCCGACACCAGCGCCCTGAACAGCCCCGTGCGCAGCGCGATCCTGCGCGACATCCTCGCGTGCCGGCATCGCGACCGCTTCCTGCACGGCAGCGACCATCCCGTACCCGTGGGCGCCGTCTGGCCCTGGCTCCGGGGCGTCATCGGTTCTGACGCACGTCGGGCCGCGGCGGCGGAAGGGAATCCTCTCGCGCGCGACCGCATGCTCAAGCAGGCGTCCGGCTTCGGCCCGGAGCACTTCACCCGGCTGGCCGAGGTGTTGCGGCCCCTTTAGAGCGACTTCAGCAGCGACGGGATGTCGACCGACTCACGGATCATCTTCTCGATGATTGGGATTTTATCAGCGTCCTGGCTCATCGTCTTCACCGTCATGTTGTTAATGCGGGCCGTGACCGCGAACGATTCCGTCTCGGCCGACGCCAGGGGCAGGCCGGCTTCCTTCAGCTTCTTCAGCGTATCCTCGCCCGGCAGCAGCCCATTGGAGAAGATGACCCCGGCCAGATTGCCCGTGCCGGCGCCCGCAACGAGCGCCTCCAGCAGGTCTTCGCGGTCACCGGGCACGATTACCAGCGTGCCCGTGGTCTTGAGGTATTCAGCCGCACGACGTGCGGACATCGCCCCGATGATCACCCGCCGGATGCGGCGGAGACCCGGCGGACGGTGAATCCAGCGGGCGCGCGTCTCCTCCGTGACCTGGTCCAGGTTGGGGTAGGCGAGCGTCTCCTGCAGGGGCACCACGCCCAGCAAAGGCACGCCGAGCTGGCGCAGGCCCCGTCCTGCGAAGTCACGGATGAACTCCAGTTTGTCCGGCATCACCTTGTTGATGATTACTCCGACCACCTGGACTCCTGCTTGGTCGAACAGCGCCTTGTTGAGCGCAATCTCGTCGACCGGCTTGCCGATGCCGCCCGCGGCGACCAGCAGCGCCTTGGAGCCGAGCACCCTGGCGTTGTCCGCGTTGGACGCGCCGAAGACCGAGCCCACGCCGGCGTGGCCGGAGCCTTCGACCACCACCACGTCCTTGCCGTAGGCCGTGCGGTCGAAAGCGCGGCAGATCCGGTCGGTGATCTGGGGGCCGATCTCCTTGGGGTTCTCTAGATACTGCTTCGTGAAGTCAGGTCCGATCGCCACCGGTGACATCGCCGCGATTGGCACGTCGAGGTCGAAGAGCCCGTTGATGAGCAGCGTGTCCTCGTCGACCTGGTCGTCGCCCGACTGCACGACGCGCTGGGCGATCGGCTTGATGTAGCCCACGTGCAGGCCCATGGAGCGCAGTGCGGCCGTGAGGCCGAGGCACGTGGTCGTCTTGCCGTCGTTCATGCGCGTGGCGGCGACGAAGATGCGTCGCGTGTCGCGGTTCATCGGGCGCGTGAGCAGCCCGGGCACGTTTTCGGCGAAACGGCGCTTGGGGGCCATGGTCAGGCCTTTCCGGGTCCGGTGGCGGTCGGATAGAGGTAGGCCTTGTCCACGGCCTGAGCTGCCACGATCACCGCCGTGCCGAAGATGTCATGGGCGCTGGCACCGCGCGAGATTTCCGCGGCGGGCCTTTCGAGGCCGGTGAGAATCTGGCCGTAGGCCGGGAGGTCGGCGATGTGCTGGGCGAGCTTCGAGGCGATGTTGCCCGAGTTGAGATCGGGGAAGACCAGGACGCTGGCCCGGCCCGCGACCGCGCCCTGCACCTCCTTGGACTGGGCCGCGAAGGGGTTGATGGCGGCGTCGGCCTGCAACTCGCCGTCGATGTCGCACGCGATCGAAAGTTCACGGGCCTTGCGGCGCGCGAGCTCCGTGGCCGCCTGCACGCGTTTGACCGACTCGAGCCGGGGGTTGGACGCATGCGTCGTGAACGCAAGCAGCGCCACCTTCGGGTGCGAGTTGGTGAGGTGTCCCGCGAGGCCGGCCGTGGTGACCGCGATGTCGGCCAGCTGCGTGGCGGTCGGCTCGGGGATGACGCCGCAGTCGGCGAGGAAAAGCACGCCCTCGTGACCGAAACGTCCCTCCTCGGACTCAAGGATCTGCATCGAAGACACCGTGTCGACGCCGGTTTGGCGGGGCATCGTCTGCAGCACGGCGCGCAGGCCCGAAGCCGCGTGCGTCGTGGCGCCGGAGATCAACGCGTCCGCGGCGCCAGTGGCGACCATTAGGCAGGCGAAGTAGCTGGGGTTAAGGGCGAGTTCACGCGGATCGCCCTTCAGGTTCGTGTCGCCGTATTTCCGGATGGCTTCGAGCTTCTCGGCGAAGGACTTGAGCTCGTCGCTGCGTTCCGGCTCGAGGATGCGGATGTCGTCGAGACGGATGTTGAGCCGGGCGGCGTTGAGCTTGATGCGCTGGCGATCGCCGAGCAGCACTGGCACGCCGAGCTTCTTGGTGGCGAACTGGCGGGCGGCCTGGATCACGCGCGGGTCGGCTCCCTCGGGAAAGATTACGCGCTTGGGGTGGTTCTGGAGCCTGGCGGAAAGTCGGGAGATGAGTGACATGGTCTGACGTGGCGGGTCGGTTCGTAAGCATCATTAGAAGAATGTCTTACGCAAGGGCGAGCGTTAACGCCCCCCGTTCCGACCCTTTGCCCGGCAATCACTTGCCCTGCGCAGAGGGGAGGGCGGGCTGGAATTTCGGAAAACCCTTCAGCTTCGTCCGGGTCCCCGGGCTCACGTGGTAGCCCATCCTCATGAAATATTCCGAGACGTCCGCCTTCGCGTATTCCCCGTAACGTTCGACGAAGGAGCTCTGCTGCTCTTCCTTGAGCTGGGGACCCGGTTGGTCGGCGTAGGAGCGAAGCGTGGAGCGCAACGGACCCCAGCCATGGGCCCGGATCAGCAGGACGAAGGTCGCCAGTTGTTCGAACGGCCCCTTGTTCTCCGGCTCACCGAAGCGCTTGGCGAGCAGGGCGTCGATGTCCTTCATCGAAGGGTGACCCTGGCCCATGGGCTTCCCCACGAGCTTCTCCATCAGATACAGCGAGAAGAAGTTGCACGTGACCTCGACCTGTCCGTCGAAAGTCCAGTCGCGTCGCTGATGGTTGTGTCCCAGCTCATGGAAGAAGCCCCAGTTGCCCTCCTTGGTGAGTTTGGTCAGGTCGACCATGTCCTTGGCCGACGGATCGATCCAGCACATGAAAGGGTAGCCCGAGTGCATGTAGCCGGCGGAGATCTGTCGGTCGGGTACCACACGTTCCGGGGCCAGCCGGCGCAGGCCGATCAGGTCGCCTTCGAGGTCGATGCACTTGTCCCACCATTCGAGCAGTGGCTGCGGGTCGTCGATCTTCGCGAGGTCCTGCGTGCGGACGTGGAGGATGGCGCCTCGGCCAACGAGCGTGCCCCAGGGCGCCGGCGCGGTCCGCGACTTAGCCCACGACTGGGGCGTGTCCCGTCCCAGGATGAAGGTGGGCATCCCGACGGCGTTCGAGAACGTCAGCCTTGAGGAGGAGGTGCCGGGCTTGCCGGCCTCCCCGTCACGGACCTGGATGAAGAGCTGCCCTCCGAACGCGTTGGCGATTGGATTGCGGCCCGCCTTGAGCTCGAAGGCGCGCGTGATGACCGGGAAGCGCTTCCATTTGTCGAGCCGAAGCAGGCTGTCGCGATGGCAGCCGATGATCACGGACACCTTGCGTCCGGAGGGCAGGGCGGGGGCTTCGACGACCACGGTTTCTCCGGGAGCGGCGTAGAGCCCGGTTTCCTGCCAGGCATCGGGTCTCGTCGCCAGGTTCGGTGCGTTGCCGGCCTTGACGTCCCAGCGGTGCAGCAGATTCGGATCGTAGCTCACCGTGCACGACAGGCGCTCCTGGGAGCTGACCGCACCGGGGAAATCCGCCGCTGCGGGATGCGCGGTCACCTTGGCTGGATCGAGGGCCATGTAGTCCCTGATCGACCGGTGTAGCGCGGCCCGCTCGGCTTCGGCGGGTTGCGTGAACTGCTTCTTTTCCTTGGGCCGGATGTCCTCTGGGGCGGCGGAGCAGGAGAGCGAAAGGACTGCCAGCACGATGCGGAGACGCATGCCTTCATTGAGCCGACCCTTTGATGCCGAACAACCCTAAACCCGATGGAATCTCAGGCGTCCGAGGCATTACGCCATCAACCCGTCCAAAACGGGTGCGCAAACGCCCGCATGTCATCAAATAGAATCAGCGCAGCACCACCGTCTTGTTGCCGGCGAGCAGCACGCGGTCCTCGACCGTGGCTCGAAGCCCCCTGGCCAGAACGACCTTCTCGATGTCCTTGCCGAGCTGTACCATGTCCTCGGGCGTGTCGGAGTGGTCCACGCGGATGACGTCCTGCTCGATGATGGGACCTTCGTCCAGGTCGGGCGTGACGAAGTGGCAGGTGGCTCCGATGAGCTTCACACCCCGGCGGTGAGCCTGATGGTAGGGCTTGGCGCCGGCGAAGGACGGCAGGAACGAGTGGTGGATGTTGATGACCTTGCCCGCGAGATTACGGCAGGCCTCCTCGTCGAGCACCTGCATGTAGCGGGCCAGCACCACGAGGTCGGCCTGGCTCTCGCGGCACAGCGACTCGATGCGGCGGTAGGCCCGGCCTTTGTCCGCGGGGTCGACCGGGATGTGATGGAAGGGGATGCCGTGGGCCTCGACCACCTTGCGGTGTGTCTCGTGGTTGGAGATGACGCACGGGACCATGAAGCGGAAGTCCTGGGCCACCTGGCGCGACAGCAGGTCGTAGAGGCAATGCTCCTGCTGGGAGCAGAGGATCACCACCCGCTTCGGCCTGGAGGAGTCGGACAGACGCCATTCCATCCGGAACCGGTCCGCGATTTCCCGGAAGCGGCCGGCGAACCCCTCGGCGGGGAGGTCGAGGGAGTCCGCCCGGATCTCGACCCGCATGAAGAAGCGGGACAGCTCGTGCTCGGTGTGCTGGCTGGCCTCGGTGATCCAACCCCGGTGGCCGGCGATGAAGGACGAGACCGCGGCCACGATGCCGCTGGCGTCGGGGCAGGAGAGGCTGAGGGTTAGGGTGCGGTCCATGCGTAGCCCGGACATTTGTCAGGGTCGGGGGCGTGGGTCAACGGCGGGTTCGGACCGATCCGGGTGCCCTCCTGCGGGATTGACCCCCCTTTGCCCCCTCCTAGGTTGGCCGTTCGACTTCACCGTAGATGGCCAAGACACTGTTCCAAAAAGTCTGGGATGCCCACGCCGTGCGCAAGCTGCCTAACGGGCAGACCCAATTGTTCATCGGTACGCACCTCATCCATGAGGTGACGAGCCCCCAGGCCTTCGGCATGCTGCGGGACCTCGGCCTCAAGTTGAAGTACCCGCACCGCACCTTCGCCACGGTCGACCACATCGTCCCGACCAACGAGCTCAAGGAGCCCTACTCCGACCCGATCGCCCAGGAGATGATCGAGGCCCTCCGGAAGAACACCAAGGATTACGGCATCCGTTTCTTCGACACGAACACCGGCAACCAGGGCATCGTCCATATGGTCGGGCCCGAGCAGGGCATCACCCAGCCCGGCACCACGATCGCCTGCGGCGACTCCCACACCGCCACCCATGGCGCCTTCGGCGCGATCGCCTTCGGCATCGGCACCACGCAGGTCCGCGACGTCCTCGCGACCCAGACCCTCGCTCTCAGCCCCCTCAAGGTCCGCCGCATCGAGGTCAACGGCAGGCTCGCCCCCGGCGTCTACGCCAAGGACGTCATCCTGCACATCATCCGCGTGCTGGGCGTCAACGGCGGCATCGGCTACGCCTACGAATACGCCGGCTCGACCTTCGACGCCTTCACGCTCGAGGAGCGCATGACCGTCTGCAACATGTCCATCGAGGGCGGAGCGCGCTGCGGTTACGTCAATCCCGACCAGAAGACCTTCGACTACATCAAGGGACGTCCCTACGCCCCCAAGGGCGCGGACTGGGACGCCGCGGTGGCCCGCTGGAAGTCCTTCACCTCGGATCCCGGCTGCCAATACGACGACGTCCAGCTCTTCAAGGCCGCGGACATCCGTCCGACCGTCACCTGGGGCATCACGCCGGGACAGGCCGTCTTCATCGACGAGAAGATGCCGGCGCTCGAGACCCTCAACGCCGCTGACCGTCAGACCGCCGAGGACGCCTACGCCCACATGAAGCTGGCGCCGAACACCCCGATCAAGGGCACCAAGGTCGACGTCTGCTTCCTCGGTTCCTGCACCAACGGCCGCATCTCCGACCTGCGCGAGGCCGCCAAGTACCTCAAGGGCCACAAGGTCCGCGCCGGCGTGAAGGCCATCGTCGTGCCCGGTTCCCAGCTCACCGCGATCCAGGCCGTCGACGAGGGCCTGGACAAGGTCTTCACCGAAGCCGGCTTCGAGTGGCGCGGGGCGGGTTGCTCCATGTGCCTCGCGATGAATCCCGACAAGCTCGTCGGCGACCAGCTCTGCGCGAGCTCCTCGAACCGCAACTTCAAGGGCCGCCAGGGCTCGCAGACGGGCCGGACCATCCTGATGAGCCCAATCATGGTCGTCGCGGCCGCCATCACCGGCCAGGTGGCCGACGCCCGCGAGGTCTTCAAGGTCTGATGGACCCCGTCGCGACAGCGGAGCGGCTCATCCGCGGCGCCTCCGGCGTCGAGGAGCTCACCCGTCTCGCCCTCGAGGCGGGCGTGGAATTCGCCCGCGACGTGACCGTCGACGCCCTGCATGACGGCAAGCCCGTCTGTACCCTGACCGTGCCCGTCGTGCTGGAGGGCAGGGCGGTCTTCGAATCTGAGCCCGGTCTTCCGGTCGCCGTCGCGCGCGCCCGCCGCGATTCTCTGGCGGCGGCGCTTCCCATGCCCGTCCATTTCATCCCCGCATCCTCTTCCTGAAACCATGTCCCTCGCCAAAATCACCCAGGTCAAAGCCCTCGCCCTCGCCGTCCCCGGCGACGACATCGACACCGACCGCATCATCCCCGCGCGCTTCCTTCGTTGCGTGACCTTCGACGGTCTCGGCGAGCATGCCTTCCGCGACGAGCGCACCGGCCCCGACGGCAAGGAGCGAGCCCATCCGATGAATTCGGCCCAGGCCGCCCGCATCGCCGCCGCCAAGCAGGGCGTCATGGTCGTCGGCTTCAACTTCGGCTGCGGCAGCTCCCGCGAGCATGCGCCTCAGTCCATCTGGCGTTTCGGCTTCACTGCCCTCGTCGGTGGCAGCTTCGCCGAGATCTTCTTCGGCAACTCCACGACCCTCGGCGTGCCTTGCGTCACCCTTTCGAAGCAAGACCTCGCCGAGTGCGATGCCTTCGTGCGCGCCAACCCGGACGTCGAGGTCACGGTCGACGTCGAGAAGCTGACCGTCTCCGCGGGGGCCAAGACCTGGAAGGCCGGCATCGCCGCCTCCGCCCGCGACGGCCTCGTCAACGGCAAGTGGGACCCCATCGCCGATCTCCTCGAAGGCTCGGACGCCGTGGCCAAGACCGCGGGCGGCCTCGCCTACGTCGCCGGCAAGTGACGCCCGCGTCCTGAAGTCATCCCAATGAGAAGGCCGCCCTGAGGGCGGCCTTCCTGCTTCACGGGCCTGAAGGTCCGTTCACTTGAACGCGACGCCGTTGGCGTCCTTCGTCACCGTGCAGGCTTCGATGATGGCCCAGATCCACATGAAGATCCAGCCGAGGCCGCAGGTGAGGATCGAGACGAGGAGCTGGATGATGCCCTTGGTGTTGTAGCCCGCGTAGAAGTTGTGGATGCCGAGGCCGAGCAGCACCGCGAGCAGGACGTAGGTCACACGGTCCTTGACGTTGGCATTCGCGGCGGCATGGAATGCGGCCGGGGAGGGCGGGGGCACCGGCATGCCGGCCGCAAGGGAGGTCTGCTGGAGGGCCACCCAACTGGGCATGCCTTCGGTCCAGACGAGGGTGTCGATGGAGATCACCCCGCCGGAGATGAGCGACCGGATGGTCGCCTCGTCCACCGGACCTTTGCGTTCAGTTCCCTGCTGGTAGTACCACATGGGGACACCTTTGGGGGACTCCCGCTTGTCTGCAAAAACAAAAGAGGCCCGTCTCCGGGCCTCTTCATCGCCATGCTGGCTGGCTCAGCCCTTCCAGACGCGCAGCAGGGCGTCGGCCATGTCGGAAGGGGTCTCGGCGACCGAGATGCCGCATTCCTTGAAGATCTTGATCTTGGCCGCGGCGGTGTCCTCCGCTCCGCCGATGACGGCGCCGGCGTGTCCCATGCGGCGACCCGCGGGGGCGGTGGCGCCGGCGATGAAGCCCGCGACGGGCTTCTTGCAGTGCTGCTTGATCCAGCGGGCGGCCTCGACCTCGGCGTTGCCGCCGATCTCGCCGATCATGATGATGGCCTCCGTTTCGGGGTCGTCGTTGAAGAGCTTGATGACGTCGAGGTGCGAGGTGCCGTTGACCGGGTCGCCGCCGATGCCGACGCAGGTCGACTGCCCCTTGCCGCGGCAGGTGAGCTGCCAGACGGCCTCGTAGGTGAGCGTGCCGGAGCGGGAGACGACGCCGACATTGCCGCGGCGGTGGATGTAGCCCGGGGCGATGCCGATGCGGCAGCCGCCGTGGGACTTGTCGCCGCGTCCGGGGGTGACCAGACCGGGGCAGTTGGGACCGATGAGGCGGGTGCGACGTCCCTGCATGGCGCGCTTGGCGCGGACCATGTCACGGACCGGGATGCCTTCCGTGATGGCCACGGCCAGGTCGAGGTCGGCGTCGACGCACTCGAGGATGGCATCGGCGGCGAAGGGCGGGGGCACGAAGATCGCGGAGACCGTGGCGCCCGTCTGCCTGGCGGCGTCGGCGACCGTGTTGAAGATCGGGACCTTCTTGCCGCCGTGTTCAAAGACCTGGCCGCCCTTGCCGGGCGTGACGCCGGCGACGACCTGCGAACCGTAGTCGATCGACAGGCGCGCGTGGCGTGCGCCGAAGTCGCCGGTGATCCCCTGCACGAGGACGCGGGTGCCTTCTTTGACGAGAATCGACATGATGAGGCGGGTTTTACTTGGTGACCAGGCCGACGATCTTCCTGGCCGCGTCGGCCATGGAGTCTCCGGAGACGATGGTGAGGCCGCTGGCGGCGAGGGTGGCCTTGCCGGCCTCCACGTTGTTGCCTTCCAGCCGGACCACCAGGGGGAGCTTGAGCCCCGTCTCTTTGACGGCCTCGACGATGCCTGTGGCGATCACGTTGCAGTCCATGATGCCGCCGAAGATGTTGACGAGGATGCCTTTCACGTTGGGGTCGCCCAGGATGATTTTGAAGGCGGCCGCGACCTGCTCCTTGGAGGCGCCTCCGCCCACGTCGAGGAAGTTGGCGGGACTGCCGCCGAAGTGCTGGATGATGTCCATGGTGGACATCGCGAGGCCGGCGCCGTTGACCAGACAGGCGATGTTGCCGTCGAGCGCGATGTAGGAGAGGCCGAACTTCGAGGCCTCAATCTCCTTGGCATCCTCCTCATTGAGGTCGCGGAGCGCGACGACGTCGGGGTGGCGGAAGAGGGCGTTGTCGTCGAAGGACACCTTGGCGTCGAGCGCCAGGAGGCGGCCTTCGGCGGTGACCAGCAGCGGGTTCACCTCGACCATCGCGCAGTCCTTCTCCCAGAAGAACGCGTAGAGCTTGGAGACCAGCGCCACGCACTGCTTGTGGAGCTCGCCGGTGAAGCCCAGGGCGAAGGCGACCTGGCGGGCCTGGTAGGCCTGGAGGCCGGCCGCGGGGTCCACGTGCACCTTGAAGATCCGCTCCGGCGTGTCGTGGGCGACCTTCTCGATCTCCACGCCGCCCTCGGTCGAGGCCACGATGACCGGCCGCGACGTCGCGCGGTCGAGCAGGATGGCCAGGTAGTATTCGTCGTCCCGTCCGTCGGGGCGCTTGCCGAGGTTGGCGGCTTCCGTGAAGTAGATCGTCTGGACCTTGCGGCCCTCGGGGCCCGTCTGGGCCGTGACGAGCGTGTTGCCCAGCATGGCCTTCGCGTGCTCCAGCGCCTTCTCACGGGTCGGGGCGAACTTGACCCCGCCCTTGAAGCCGTCGGTGAAGACCCCCTTGCCGCGTCCGCCCGCGTGGATCTGGGACTTCACCATCAGCCCGCCCTTGGCGTCCAGCTGGCCGACGGCCGATTCGAAGTCGGAGGCCTTCTGCACGGCGATCCCCTTGGGCACGGCCACGCCGAACTTCTCGAACAGGGCCTTCGCCTGGTGTTCGTGGATGTTCATGGTCAGCCCTTGAGCTCGGAAATCTTGGCGTCGAGGTGCTTCCCGATGTCGGCGACGTGACGATCGGTGTGCGTCTGCACCTCCCTCTCGGAGCGCTTCAGGTCGTCATCGGTCACCAGCTTGTCCTTGTGGCCCTTCTTCAGGGCCTCGAGACAGTCGCGCCGGGCATTGCGGACGCGCACCTTGCCTTCTTCGGCCATGCGCGTGGCCACCTTGGTGAGCTCAAGCCGGCGCTCGCCGGAGAGTTCGGGGATGGGGCAGCGCAGGAAGCCGCCCTGCGGGACGGGGTTGATGCCGAGGTTCGCGGCCTGAATCGCCTTGCGGATGTCGTCCATCACCCCCTTGTCGAAGGGCGTGATTACGATTGAGCGGGCGTCGGGTGTGGTGATCGCGGCCATATCCTTGAGGCGCTGGGTCATGCCGTAGGCCTCCACGTGCACCTGGATGTTCTCGACCATGGCGGGCGAGGCCTTGCCGGTGTGCAGCGTGCCGAACTCGTGCAGCGTGTGGTCGACGGCCTTCTTCATGCCATTGGCGCCGTCGTTGATGGTCTTCTTGATGTCCATGGGGCTTGGGTGGTTTGAGTGGGTCGTTCAACCGACCAACGTGCCGACCTGCTGGCCGAGCACGGCCTTCAGGACGGCGCCCCTCTCGGCCATCGAGAGGACGATGATCGGAAGATGGTTGGCTTCGCAGAGTGAGAACGCCTCGGCGTCCATGACGCCGAGCCGCTTGCGCAGGGCCTCCTCGTGGGAGACCCGCTCGAAACGTCGTGCGTCACGGTGCTTCATCGGGTCCTTGTCGTAGACCCCGTCGACCTTGGTGGCCTTGAGGATGGCGTCGGCGCCGATCTCATTGGCGCGCAGCGCGGCGGCGTAGTCGGTGGTGCAGTAGGGGTTGCCCGTGCCGGCGACGAACACGACGATGCGTCCGCGCTCGAGGTGGCGCGTGGCGCGACGCTGGATGAAGGGCTCGGCGATGCGGTCCATCGGGATGGCGGTCATCACGCGGACCTCCAGTCCCGCCTTCTCGAGGCGGTCCATCAGGGCGAGACCGTTGATGACCGTTGCGAGCATGCCCATGTTGTCGCCTGTGGTGCGGTCGGTGCCGTTGGTGCGGGCGCCCGCGAGTCCGCGGAAGATGTTGCCTCCGCCCACGACCACCGCGACCTGGGCGCCGATCTTCTGCAAGGAGCGGAGCTCGTCGGCCAGCCGGTCGAGCACCTGGGAGTCGATCGGCTCCCCGGTCGCGTCATTGCGCAGGGCCTCGCCGCTAATCTTGAGTACGATGCGCGGATACTTCGGCTTTTTTGCGGCGGCGGGCATGGTGGCAAAAGAGACGGCGGCGGCGGGGGAGTCAACCCCGCCTTGGTCTCGCTTGACTAGGCGGCGGCGGAGCGTGTTCATTCGCCCTGCGCAGACCCGTGGTGTAATGGTAGCACAGGAGATTTTGGTTCTCCTTGTCGGGGTTCGAATCCCTGCGGGTCTACGCACCGTGCGCCGTGCCAAACGAAGGACCCCGGCGGGGCCGGGGTCCGTACTGCGGGAAATCGTCCCCGCCTTCAGGCGCGGCCGAGGTATTCCTTGTTCTCGGTGCTGACCTTGATCATCTCGCCTTCCTTGATGAACAGCGGGACGTTGACCATGAGGTCGTTCTCGCAGGTGACGGTTTTCTGGACGTTGCCGGCGGTGTCTCCCTTCACGGCGGGCGGCGCTTCGAGCACCTTGACGGTCACGGAAGGGGGGAGGTCGACGGTCACGGGGCGTTCCTCGACGAAGAGGACCTGGTAGGAGGTGCCGGGGATCAGGAAGTCCTTGGACTCCTCCAGCGAGGTCTCGGATACATAGAACTCCTCGAAGGTGTTGGGGTCCGTGAAGACGTAGTTGCCGTCCGCCTGGTAGGAGAGCTCAAGCTGCTTGATGGAATTGTCGAAGACCTCGAAGCTGACGTTGATGCCGCAGCGGACGGGGATCTTGGACCCGGTCTTGATCGAACGGAGCTCCATCTGGCAGTAGGAGGCGTTGTTCGGGGGCGTGCGGACCAGGCACTCGAGCACGATGCAGAGCTCGCCGTGGTAGCTCATGATGTTCTTCTTCTTGATCCGGTTGACGGGCAGGCTGGGCATGGGAGTAAGGAAGGGTCAGCCAAGCCGTCCGGCTTGGATCGGTCAAGCAGGACTTGCCCAGTCAGGCCCTTCCCGGGATCCCGGGGCGGCCCGCCCTCACTCGAGCGAGAAAAGGACCCCGCCCACGCGGGTGATACGGATCAGGGCTCCCGACTGGCCGGCGGCGGTGGCCGCGGCGTTGGCCTCGTTGGCGCCTTCGGCGGTCGTGCCGTCGGCCGAGACGGAGACCGGAATGCCCTTATAGAGGCAGGTGAGCTTGGAGTAGAACTTGATCAGCTCCTCCTTGGAGCTCACGACCATTTCGACGGTCTTCGCGTGGGTCGTGTTGGGGTAGGTCTTCACCACGACGCCCGCGGTCGTCTCCGTGGCCATGTTGTTGACCTTGGATTCGATGGCTGAGAGCGGGCCGGGGATGGCCAGCCTCGTGGCCGCGGCCGGATCGAGTCCGCGGTTGACGGAGTTCGCCGCGCTGGCGCGGTTCGCCCGGTCGGCGACGTACGCGGTGCTGGTCGGGCGCGAGGCGTAGAGGCGCAGCTGCTGGTTGGAGCCTCGCATGTCGATGACGACTTCCGCGACGATGAGCGGCCCCGTGGTGTACTCCTGGAAGGACACGGAAAGGATCGAGTCGGCCTGACCGTAGAAGCTAAGGGCGGTGCCCTCCACCTGAATGCCGAAGATTGCCTGGTTGGGAATCAGCTTCGTGTGCATCTTGAAGGCACGGGCCTCGGGCGTGAGTCCCAGAAGCATGGCGCAGGCGGCGAGGAAGGCGGTCTTGTTCATGGCGTTAATTCTTTACGCAGGGCGGGGGGTAGGCAAGATTCCTCCTCGATGCTGAGCTGCGCCAACCTAACCGTGAGGGCGGGCGCCGACGGCCCGGTAATCCTGGACGGAGCGACGGCCAAGTTCCTTCCCAAGGGGCTTAATGCCGTGATCGGCCCCTCGGGGTGCGGGAAAACGACCCTGATGAAGGCCATTCTGGGCATTCTGCCTTCGGAGGGGGAGGCGAGCCTCGCCGGCCGTCCCATCACCTGCACCGAGGATCTGGTGGGCAAGGTCGGCTTCGCTCCGCAGTTCACGGCCGCCCAGGCGCAGCTGACCGTGAACGAATCCCTGGACTACGCCCTGCGCCTGGCCGTGCCTTCGGCCGCCGAGCGCAGGCGGCGTCTGGAGTCGGTGCTCAAGGTCACCGGCCTGGCGCCTCACCGCGACAAGCGCGTCTCCTCCCTTTCGGGCGGACAGTTGCGGCGGCTCTCGCTTGGCATCGAGCTGACCCTCGATCCGCCCTGCATGGTCTGCGACGAAGTCACGTCCGGTCTCGATCCGCAGTCGGAGGACCAGATCCTGGCGTTGCTCCGCCAGCTCTCCGATGACGGCGGCAAGAGTTTCGTCTGCATCATCCACAACCTCGGCAAACTCTCGCAGTTCGACTGGGTCACCGTGGTCTACCAGGGAGACGTGGTCTTCCAAGGGTCTCCTTCCGACCTGCTCGCCTATTTCGGAATCCCCGACGGCCTGCGTCTGTATGAAGTGCTGAACGCCGGCACGCTCGACCATTGGCGCGAGCGCTGGGCGGCGCATCAGTCGGCGAATCCCGACGCCTACGACGCCGCGGTTTCGTCGGCCGGCGGCTCCCGGGAGGCTCCGGAGCTTCCCGAGCCCGAAGTGCCCGGCGGCACGTCCCAGTTCGTCACGCTCCTGGCCCGTCGGCTCCGGCTCTTCTTCAGGGACACCGGCTACCTCGGACTGACTTTGGCCATCACCTTCGGATTTCCGCTGCTGGTCATCATCTTCAACCTGGACGGAGCGTGGGAGGTGCGGAAGATCCCGATGGACCGCAACACGGCCTCAATGGAGGCCATCCAGCAGGCGGTGGCCGTGCAGGTCTCCAATGCGCAGGTGGCCGGGCTCGCCGCCGGTCTGGTGATGTTCCAGGTGATCCTCCTCACCCTGATGGGGGCGAACAACGGCGGCCGCGAGATTTCCGCTGAGCGCGTGCTCTATGAGAAGGAGCGCATGACCGGTCTCAGGCCTTGGGCCTACGCCTTCTCCAAGGTGACCTACGTCTCGTTGGTCGCGCTGATGCAGGGGCTCTGGATGTGCCTCTTCGTGAAGCTCATCTGCCGCTTCCCCGGACCGTGGTTCGAGCAGGGCGCCGTGCTCGCCGCGAGCTGCGTCTCGATGTCCGTGGTCTGCCTCGGCTTCTCGGCCATGCTGGCTTCACCCGAGAAGTCATCGCTGCTCTCGATCTACCTGGTCGGCTTCCAGCTGCCCCTCTCGGGAGTCGTCCTGGCCTTGCCCGAGGCCCTGACCTGGGTCTGCCGGCCCTTCATCAACGCCTACTGGGGCTGGTCCGGTTACATGAAGGCCATGGGGGGGCATCCGCTCTGGGATGCGTACACCGCCAGTCTGCCCAACCAGAACGCCTACGTCGCCGACACCGCCCTGGGTCTCATGGTGCTGCTGGCCCAGGGGCTGGCGGGGGTGTGCCTCGTGGTGGTCGGTTGTCAGCAAAAGCGCTGGAACTGAGGCGGAATCCCGCTAGTATCTTCGGTGCGGGCCCTGTCGCATGTCCAAAATCAACCCTCTCTTCTTCGCGTTGGGCATCCCTGTCCTGGTCATCGTCGTCCTGCTCGCCATCGTGCTGCCCAGGCTGGCCGGCGGCGGTCAGTTCGGCGACCTGTCGCCTTTCTCACCCGAGGCCTACCGCAAGGACTGGGCCACCCTCCAGGGCAACGCCTACCGTCTGGACTGCAAGATCGAGCAGCAGCTGGCTTACGTCGAGGGCAAGGGCAGGGTGCTGGCCGTGAAGCCCACCGATGACTCCCGCGGCGGCGGACGCATCCCCATCTTCGTCCCTGCCGGCTCCGGCGACTCCTTCGAGGTCGGCCAGCGTTTCCGCTGCCGCGTCCGCGTGAGCCAGGATCTCCTCGTCGTCGAGGGGCTCGAACGTTTCTGAATCCCATGCGAACCCTGCTCCTCGCCTTCGGTTGGTGCGTCTCCTTCGCCCTGGGCTTCGCCCAGGCCCCTCCTCCCGGGGCGGCGGTCACGGGCCCCGGCGGAGGCGATTACAAGAGCTCCACCGTCGAGGGCGGCGCCGACCGGCTCTTCGACGTCAACAGCGACTCGGTCGACATGGAGAACGGATCCATGCAGTGGAAGGGGAAGACCTTCGCGCTGGGCAACTCCCGCGCCATGCGCGCCCGCTTCGAACGCTACCTCGCCGCGCCGGTCCTAGGCGGCGACGCGGCGCGCTATGACGAGATCCTCAAGCGCATCCAAAAGCTCCTGTCTCCGGGCGTGATCAACGACGGCAACAACATCGCCAACCAGCAGGAGGCCTTCAACCTGCTCTTCCAGGCGGCCGAGTTCGAGGTCGACGCCAATAACTGCCTCACCATTGCGGCCCAGGTGCGCAAGGTCTGGCAGATGAGGTATGACTTCCGCGGGCTCGAGGTGAGCAAGAACCAGCTGGAGGTCATGCGCAGGGTTCAGGAGGGCGTTGTAATCAACCGTGCCGAGAAGCTCGAGATGGCCAACGACGAGCGGTCCGGAGCCACCACAAACGACGGCAAGGCGATCAACCTCGGCAAGACCGTGAGCGGCACTACGGAACTCCAGTTCCGCACCAAGGACGAGGCCCGTACGCAGGCCAAGATCCTGGCGAAGGACGCCGAGATGGTCGCCCTCGGGCTCAAGGCCCAGCTGGAGTTCCAGTCCCAGATGGTCGGGTTCATGCTGGCCCGGCGCTACCGTCACTGCCTCATCTCCTCGGCCTTCTACCGCGTGCTCTTCAAGAGCGGCAACCAGAGCATCAAGGTTGGCGCCAAGGAGGTGAAGGAGTTCTTCCCCGTCTCCGACTTTATCCCCACGCTGGAGTCGCTCGACACCCTGGCCCGTGAGGCCATCAACGACGTCGCCGTGGGCATGCAGACGGTGGAGGAGCACACCAAGGCCGGCGAATACTATGCCGCATTCGAGCGTCTCCAGGAGACCTACTTCCTCGGCGAGTTCGAGCCCCCGGTCACGACCTACCCTCAGCAGCGCAAGCGTGAGATGCTCGAGCTCTGGCGGGACCTGCGCGAGCTTCAGCGTCTCGGGGATGAGCGTGACCTGGCCAACGTCGAAGGCTACGTGAACAAGGTCAAGGGGCGCGCCAGGGACTTCCCCGGTCAGGCCGTCCTCTCCAAGGTCAACAACGCCATCAACGCCTCCAACATGTCGATCCTGGCCGCCAAGCAGGCCGCCCTATCCGGCGACACCGCCAAGGTCGAGGCCGCCCTCGAGCGCGCGATCAAGTTCTGGCCGCAGAACCCCGCGGTCAAGGACTTCGCCGACCAAGTCGTCAGCCGTCAGGACAAGCTCGCCATGATGGTGCCCGAGTTCGACCGCATGGTCGCCGAGGCCCGTTGGCGCGACCTCTACAACAAGAAGCTGGAGTTCGCCCTAGCGCTCGTTCAGGACAAGGAGCGTTCGGACAAGCTGCGTCAGATCGTGAACCGTGTCGGGGAGCTTGACGCCAACATCCAGAAGGCCGCCGTGCTGGCCTCGCAGGGCAATCCCTACCTCGCGTGGGACGTCATCATCGAGATCTCCCGCACCGAAGGCGACGACCTGGTGCTGGCTAAGACGCGCTCGGACATCGCGCCGCTGGTCGCCGACTACGCCCGTCTGATCGGACTGGCTGAGAAACTCGAGAAGGAGGGCGCCCAGGCGGCGGCACTTTCCGCCTGGCTCGCCGCACAGGACCTCAACCCCGCCTCGGTCGCCTGCGCCTCCTCGGTCAAGCGCCTCGCCTCCGACGTGGCTTCCGCCGCGCCGGTCAAGTCGGCCTCGCCGACGCCCGCCCCTCCTCCTTCCGCCGAGGAGGAGGTGCCGGTGCCCCGCAAGGCCAAGGGGGCCTGAGCGTCAGCTGATGGTGAGCGGGCGGTCCTCCAGGGGGTCGAAGACGCTCACCCTCAGGTCGCCGTGCGATTCGCGCACCTCGCGCATCGCCTCCTCGACGAGGATCGTGCGGTTGCACTCCTTGCTCAGGTGGCCGAGGCAGAGCTCCGTCGCCCGCCACTCCTTCAGTCCCGTGAGCAGGTCGCGCGCTGCATGGTTGGAGAGGTGACCGTGGCGCCCGCGGATGCGTTGCTTGAGGTGCGGCGGCCGCTTCGAAAGGTCCAGCATCTCGTCGTCGTAGTTGGATTCCAGCACGAGCACGTCCGCTAGCGCCGCATGGTGACGAACGACATCGGTGACATGTCCGAGGTCCGTGAGCCAGGTGACGCGGCGCGCCGCGGCTCCGTCCTCCGCCGGGCAGTCCACCGCGAAGCCCACGGGGTCCGCGGCATCGTGCGGTATCGGAATGGACGTGATCGTGAGGCCGCGGTAGTCGAAGGAGGCGCCCGTCTCGAAGAGCTGCCAGTCCGGCCGCACCTTGAACGTGGACTGGATGCGGCGCGCCGTCTCCCGATTGGCGAAGACCTTGAGGGCGGGGTGCCTCCGCAGCAGGGCGGCCAGTCCGACGCAGTGGTCGGCATGCTCGTGTGTGATGAGCACGGCGTCGATGGCGGCGGAGGCGAGCCCGAGCGACTGGAGCGAGTCTTCGAGCCGCGGACCTTGGAAACCGGCGTCAAGCATCACCCTGGCGCCCCCGGCCTCGATCACTGAGCAGTTGCCGGAGCTGCTTGTGCCGAGGATGTGGAAGGCAAACGCCATTCTGAAGGCGGATGGAAGCCGTCCGCCGTCGGCCTTCAAGCCGCATCGGCTTTTCCGCTTGTGAGGTCCGGAGGGCGTGGGATGATGGCTTTGACCATGCCCGCACTGCCCCGAGTCATCAGCATCATCATGGGGGGCGGGCGCGGTTCCCGCCTCTATCCGCTGACCAAGGACCGTTGCAAGCCGGCCGTCCCCCTCGCTGGCAACTACCGCCTGGTCGACATCCCGATCAGCAACTGCCTCAACTCGGGCCTCAACCAGATCTTCGTCCTGACGCAGTTCAACACCGCCTCGCTTCACAAGCACATCCAGCAGACCTACAAGTTCGACGGCTTCGGCCGGGGCTTCGTCGACATCCTCGCGGCCGAACAGACGGGCGACAAGGAGTCTTGGTATCAGGGAACCGCCGACGCGGTGCGTCAGAATCTGCATCACTACGACCTGAAGGACGACGACCTGGTGCTCATCCTCTCCGGCGACCAACTGTACCGTCTCGATTTCGAGGAGCTCGTGAGACAGCACGTCGAATCCGCGTCCGATGTCACCATCGCCGCCAAGGCGCTGCCTTCCGACCAAGTCTCCACGCTCGGCGTGATGCGCGTCAATCCCGAGCTCCGCATCGTGGAGTTCGCGGAAAAGCCCAAGGACCCCGCGGTCATCTCGTCGCTCATCCTGACCGGCCCGGCCCGGGCCCGGCTCTCCGACCAGTCCGACCGCGGCTACTGCCTGGCTTCGATGGGCATCTACATGTTCTCCGGTCGTGTCATGCGCGAAGCTCTCGCCGACCCCGCGCAGACGGACTTCGGCAGGGAGGTCATCCCGGGGCTGCTTTTCACCAAGCGGATGATGGCGTACGTGTTCGACGGCTACTGGGAGGACATTGGCACGGTCGGCTCCTTCTGGGAGTGCAATCTGTCCCTGACCGACCCGGTGCCCCCCTTCGACTTCTTCGACGGTCGTAACCCGGTCTTCACGCACCCGCGGTTCCTTCCGCCCGCCAAGCTCAACGCCGCACGTTCCGTCCGCGTGCTCATGGCGGATGGGGCCATCGTCGATGACTCCGAGCTCAGCCGCTGCGTCATCGGGGTGCGCTCCGTGGTGCGCGCCGGTTCCCGTCTGGAGAACGTGGTCATGATGGGCGCCGACTTTTTCGAACGTCCGAGCGACCTGGCGCGCAATCACGGGCTGGGTCGTCCGGACCTCGGCGTCGGTCCCGGCTGCCTCATCCGCAACGCCATCATCGACAAGAACGCGCGCATCGGCGCCAACTGTCGGCTCGCGCCCACCGGCCTTCCGGAGAAATGGGAGAATGAGTCCCTCTTCGTCTGCGACGGCGTGATCGTCGTCAAGAAGGGCGCCGTCGTGGCTCCCGGCACGGTGGTCGGCGAATGAAGGGGTTCGCCTTCACCTACTGGTTCGCCTGGGCCCTGCTCCTCGTCGCGGCCGCGCTGACGGGCGTGGCCTCGGTCCCGGACGCTTTTTTCGGCGGTCTGGTTGCGGCCATCCCCGCCGCCGCGCTGCGGCCGGTCCATGTCCGCATCGGCGCACGGTTCGCCCCCGTCTTCGGCGCCGCGGTCGGATCCGTCTGGGCTTCGCTGATGTTCCTTAAGGTGCGCTGGTTCGGTACGCCGGACAATCTCGCGGCGGCCTCGTGGATGCTAGGGACGGACATTGCGGTGCATGCCGCCGCTTTCGCCGGCGCTGCTCTTTTCTCCGCATTACAGTCGCGGGGGACGGGCCTGGCCGTCGGAGCTGGCCTGACGCTGTCCGCGGCCATGTCCGCCATTCCCTACGGCGTCATCGCCGCCATCGACCATCAGGTGGCCGGTCCCGTCGAGGTCCTTTTCCTGGCTTCGGCGGATGTCCCGGCCGCTGAGGCGCCGGCTCCGCTGGCCGGCGCCACCGCCGTGGCGCTTTCCCCAGACGAGACTTCCTTGCTGAAGGAGTTGTACCTGGTGACGGAGGGTCCCGGCGGCGCGGTCGTACAGGATGACCTCAACCGACGATATTGGCCTCTCTGGCGAAAACGTCTCACTTATCCCGGCAATCCCGGCGGCCCGGTGCGACGTCTCATCGTCCTTGCGCCCGCGCTTCCGCCCGGCGCCCAGACGTGGCAGATACCCGGCGGTTCTGACCCCGCAGATCGCACCGTCGCACACTTGGGTCCCGATGGTGCGCTGAGGACGCATCCGTTGTCATCCTCACGTCAGTCCGTCCGACTTGACGTGGCCCTGAGCCCCGGCGGCCTCTCCTTCGACGTGGTCAGGATCTCCCCGGTCGGAGACATGTACGTCACCCTCAACACCGGGCCTCTCCCCTGGACCTTCCCTGCGTCGGTCGAGGAAGCCCCCGGGGAGAGACGGCCCCGTCCCAAGTTTGACGCAGGTCGCTAGCGCCTCAGAGGGTCGAGCTGAGGAAGTCCCGGTGCAGCCGGGCGTAATGCCCGTCCATCGCGAGCAGTTCTGCGTGCGTGCCGCATTCCGCCAGCCTCCCGACCGCCAGCACCAGCACCTGGTCGGCCTTGCGGATCGTGCTGAGGCGGTGGGCCACGACGAAGCAGGTCCGGCCGCGCATCAGATGCGCCAGCGCCACCTGGAGCCTTGATTCCGTGATCGTGTCGACCGCGCTGGTGGCCTCGTCCAGCACCAGGATGCGGGGGTCGGCGGCCAGCGCTCGGGCGAACGCCACCAACTGCTGCTGGCCCAGCGAGAGTCCGCGGCCCTTTTCCGACACCTGCGTGTGGATGCCGTCCGGCAGCGACTCGATGAGGTCGAGGCAGTCCAGGTCTCGGAACGCCTGCCGTACGTCCTCGTCGGTGGCCTCGGGGCGGACCGAGCGGACGTTCTCCGCGACCGTTCCGGCGAAGAGGAAGTTCTGTTGGAAGACGAATCCCGTCTGGGTGCGCAGGGAGCGTTGGGTGACCTCCGTCAGGTCAACTCCGTCGACCAGCACCGCGCCCGAGTCGGGCAGCTGGAACTTGGCCAGCAGTCCGATGACCGTGGACTTGCCCGATCCCGTGTGGCCGACCAGCGCGACGACCTGTCCCGGTTCGGCCCGGAACGAAAGCCCGTGCAGCACTGGTCGTCCCGGCTGGTAGGAGAAGGTGACGTCCCTGAACTCCACCTCGCCCCGGAGACGGGGGCAGGGCCGGGCTTCGGGCGCGTCCTCCCACGCCGGGGGCGTGTCGAGCGTGCGGAAGTAGCGCTCGGCTCCCGCCATGGCGAGCGTCGCCTCTGACAGCTGGGTCCCGATGATGGTGATCGGCGCGAAGAACAGGTCGGCCAGGAAGAAGAACGTCACCAGGTCGAAGAGCTGCGTGCCTCCGCCCGTGAGGATGGCGTACCCGCCCACGCCGACGAGCGCGGCCAGGAAGGCGTTGGCGTTGAATTCGAGCAGCGGGAGGTAGAGCGCGCTGAGGCTGGCCGTCGCGACGACGTTGCCAGCGAGCGTGCGCACCAGCCGGGTGAAGATGCCGGCGTTCGTCTCCTCGCGGGCGAACCCCTGCGTGACGCGGATACCCTGCACCGTCTCGGCCAGGGCGGAGGTCACGCGCGAGAAGCTCTCCTGCTGGACCCGCGAGGCGTGCAGGATCCGCCCGCGGAAGAAGGCGTGCACGCCCAGCAGGCAAGGCACGATGGCGAGCAGCACCAGGAACAGGCGGGAGTCCGCCATCAGCATGAGCGCTGCCGCGCAGAGCATCTGGCCCGCCGAGACGACCGTGATGAAGAAGTTGTTCTGGATGCCGTTGCGCATCGCCTCGATGTCGGAGATCATGCGGCTGATCAGGCTACCGTGCCGGCGGGCGTGGAAGAAGGACAGCGGCTGGGTCAGCAGGCGCCGCATCAGCCGGTCCCTCAGGTCCCTCAGCACCATCTCGCCAATCTGATGGGCGAGTCGGATGCGCCAGTAGAGGCCGACGTCCGCGATGATGACCGCCGTGATGAAGACCGCTGACCATGCCAAGGTGCCCGTCAGGTCATCCGCCGCGAGCGGACCCCGGATGATGGCGCCCACCCCCCAGGCGAGGCAGGGAAGGGCGGCGGCGCGGAAGGCGCAGAGCAGGAGCAGGGCGTTGCGCTGCGCGGCGTGCGGCGCGGTGAAGGCGAGCAGCCGGGTGACGGTCGACCAGCGCAGGGGCATCCGGTCTGGCTCCTCCTCGTCGGGCCGGACCCGCCGCACCGCAATCTCGAGGTCGTGCCTCATGCCGCCGCTCCTTCCGACTGGACGAGGATTGAACGCCGGTAATGCCCGTCCTGGGCCATCAGCTGCTCGTGCGTGCCGGCCTGAACCAGCCGGCCGCGTTCAAGCACGAGGATGAGATCGGCGCGCCGGAGGGTGCTCAGGCGGTGGGCCACGATGAAGGTCGTGCGACCGACCATGGCCGACTCCATCGCCTCGAGGATCTCCCGCTCGGTCTCCGGGTCGATGGCGGACGTCGGGTCGTCCAGCAGGAGTACCGTCGGCTCCAGCAGCAGCGCCCGGGCGATGGCGAGACGCTGGCGCTGTCCGCCCGAGAGGTTCACCCCGCCCTCGCCGAGATGGGTCTCATAGCCTTCCGGCAGCGCGCTGATGAAGCCGTGCGCGCCGGCGATGCGGGCGGCACGTTCGATACGGTCCTGTCCGGCGTCGGGGTGGCCGAACGCGATGTTCGCCGCCACCGTGTTCGAGAAGAGGAAGTTGTCCTGGAACACCATGCCCACCTGACGTCGCAGCTCCTCCAGGGGCAGCGTGCGCAGGTCGCGGCCGTCGAGCGTGACCCGGCCGGTCGTCGGGTCGTAGAACCGCGGGATGAGTGAGAGTAGCGCGGTCTTGCCCGAGCCGGTGGCGCCGGCCACGGCGATGCGGCTGCCGGGCTCGGCGGTGAAGCTGACGCCCCGCAGCGCCGTCGCGTTCTCCCGGTATTCGAACTTCACGTCCTCGAAGGCCACGCGGCCGAGGAAACGGCCCGGTGAGGCGGCCCCGGGCGCCGTGGACACGCCAGGGTCGGTGTCGAGGATTTCGAAGATGCGCTTGGCTCCAGCCAGCGAGACCTGCGCGTTGTCCACCACGGCCGCGAGGGTGGTGACCTGCGTGGCGAACTGCTGCAGCAGTCCCGCGAAGGCGACCAGCCCCGCCCCGAGCGGGATATCGCCTCGCATCACGAGCCATCCGCCGAAGCAGAGCAGGATGGCCATGGAGAGGCGGTTGAGACCGTCGATGACCGGCCAGAACAGCGCGACTTCGCCGAACACCTTCCGCTTCTGCAGCCGGATGTCTTCGGTCCAGCGTCCGAATCGTTCCGCCACCCGGTCCTCCATCGAGAAGCCCTTCACCACCTGCACCCCCTGCACGTTCTCGGAGAAGCCCAGCACCATGCGGTCCATCAGCTCGCGGTTCTCCTCGTAGGCCGGCCTGACCTTACGTGAGAAGCGGATGGCGAACCAGGCCTGGACCGGCAGCGTGGCGAGGCAGGCCAGCGTCAGACGCCAGTCCGTGCGCAGCATGTAGGCGGAGCAGGCCGCCAGCGTGAGTCCGATGACGGCTAGCTGGAGCACCACGCCCTCGATGAAGAGCCGGACCGAGTGGGCGTCCGAGGTGACGCGGTTGATGATCGATCCGCTGGCGTTGGAGTCGAAGAACCGGAAGCTGAGCTGCTGGAGCTTCGCGAAGACTTGGGCGCGCAGGTTCACGACGATCCGACCGTGCAGGAAGCGCACGGAGACCAGCCCGAAGGCGAACGAAAGCGCGGCTCGCGTCGCCGCGGCGGCGACGATGCCTCCGGCCAGCCACGCCGTGGCCGCCCCCGGCGTCGTTCCGTGCGGTACGAAGAAGGGGAGGGCGGGGGCCGGAGCCGTCGGGTCGGCGCAGTGCCGCAGGTGGTCCACCGCCACGCCCGCAAGCGCGAAGACCGCCACCGTCAGCAGCACCGCGGCCAGCTGGAGGGCGAGGAGCGCCAGGCAGTCGGCCCGGTAGGACCAGGCGATGACGAGGAGCCTCCGGAGGGTGGCGTCGCCTCCCTGCGGCTGGTCCTTGGGCCCGTTCATGCCTCGTCGCGGCCGCTCAGCGGATCATCGTGCCCTCGCGGGAGGCCTTTTTGCGGAATTCGGCCCGGATGGCCGCGGTGAGCGGGCCGGGCTTGCCGTCTCCGATCTGACGCGCGTCCACTTCGGTGACGGGGATGACTTCGGCGGCGGTGCCGGTGAGGAAGCATTCGTCGGCGTTCCAGACGTCGTAGCGGGTCACGTTGGTCTCGACCACGGGGATCCTGAGCGACGCGGCGATCTCAAGCGCGACCTGGCGGGTGATGCCCGCGAGCGCGCCGGAGTAGGGTGCGGGCGTGATGAGGCGCCCCTTGCTGATGAGGAAGACGTTGTCCCCGGTGCACTCGGCCACATAGCCCTGGTCGTTGAGCATGAGGCACTCGTGATAGCCGTGCTGCTGGGCCTCGATCTTGGCCAGGATGTTGTTCAGGTAGTTGAGCGACTTGATCATCGGCGGCAGCGCGGCCGGGCTGATGCGCCGGGTCGGGGCGGTGATGATCTTCATGCCCGAGGCGTAGAGCACCTCGGGGTAGAGATTGATGGTGTCGGCGATGCAGACCACGGAGGGCTTGGCGCAGTTCTTGGGCGACAGGCCGAGGTCGCCGACGCCGCGGGAGATCACGAGGCGGATGTAGCCGTCGGTCAGGCCGTTGCGTCGGCAAGATTCGCAGACGATGTCGGAGATCTCCTTGCGGCTCCAGGGCAGGGTGAGGCAGATGGCCTTGGCGGACATCTCGAGGCGCTCGAGGTGCTCCTCGAGCCGGAAGACGCATCCTTGGTAGAGGCGGATGCCCTCGAAGATTCCGTCGCCGTAGAGGTAGCCGTGGTCGAACACGGACACCTTGGCCTCGGCCTTCGGGTGGAACTTGCCGTCGATGTAGACTTCCATGGGCGTGAAAGGGAACTGACACTGCCCCGGTTTGACCGCTTTTCCAGCCTGAAACCCCACATCCTCCGGGTTATCGAGCGTAAGTCCGCAAATAGGGGGGCGCTGGAACCAAGTTTGTTGAACGGTGTCGCCAAATTGCCTAACCCCTCCGCATGCGATCGCCCCGTCGTGCGTTCATCCGTCAGGCCGCCCTAGCCGCCGGCTTCACCATCGTGCCCCGTCACGTGCTGGGTCGCGGGTTCATCCCGCCGAGCGAGACGCTTAACCACGTCATCGTGGGCTGCGGCGGTATCTCCAAGATGCACAGCTCCCCGCGCATGACCGGCGCGCACCGGATCGTCGCGGTCTGCGACGTCGATTCCAAGCGCGCCCAGGCCAAGCACGACGAGGTCAGCAAGGCCGGCGGCGGCACGCCGGTCATCGCCAAGGACTTCCGTGACGTCATCGCCCTGCCCGACGCCGACGTGGTCCACGTCTGCACGCCGCCTCACTGGCACGGCGTGATCGCCGCGGCCGCCGCGCGCCGCGGCAAGGCCGTCTGGTGCGAGAAGCCCCTCACGCGAACGATCGGCGAGGGGCTGGCTCTCTGCCGCGTCGTGGAGCAGACCGGCGTGCCCTTCAGGGTGAACACCTGGTTCCGGCTCAACCGCACCAACTATTACGGCGTGGGACCGGCCCGGGAGATCCGTCGCGTCGTCGCGAGCGGGGTGCTCGGCAGCCCGCTCACCGTGTGCCTCGCTCCGGTCGGCGGCATCCAGTGGAAGGTCAACCTCTGGACCGGCCAGCCCGACCTGAAGCCCGAGCCGGTGCCGGAGCATCTCGACTGGAACCTCTACTGCGGACCTTCGCCGCTGATCCCCTATCACCCGCACCGTGCCCACGGCTCCTTCCGGGGCTACTGGAACTTCGACCAGGGCGGACTCGGCGACATGGGGCAGCACTTCCTTGACCCGGTGCAGTACTTCCTGGGCAAGGATCGTGAGCACCCCGTCACCGTCGAGAGCGACGCGCCGCCCCAGGATCCCGTGGCCTGCGGCGTGTGGAAGACCGTCACGCTGACCTACAATGACGGCACGCGCATCATCCTCGAATCGGAGCTCGCCGAGCGCCGTCCGGATAGCCCGTTCCTCGAGGGCCCAAACGGAAAGCTCTTCGCCGGCATGCGCTGCGACCGGCCCGAACTGCTCCGCAAGGCAGCCGAATATCCGCTTCCCGAGTTCCAGGAGGACGATTTCGACCTCTGCGCCCGCGAGAAGCGTCCCTTCGGCTACGGCGTCTCGGAGGCCTTCTTCAGCTCCACCTTGGTCAATCTCTCCGCGCTCTCGGTCCGTCTCGGCCGCAAGCTCACCTTCAAGTCCGACGGCGGCGGCTTCGTGGGCGACGAGCAGGCCAACCGGCTGCACACCCCCGCGTTCCGCGGCACATGGTCAATCTGAGGCCAGCTCCGGCCCGCCGGGAATTCCGCGCGCTCGCGGCGATCGCCCTGGTCGTCGCGGCGCTGAGCGTTATGGGCTGCAAGGACGTCCCCACGTGGTGCCTCGAGGCGCTGCCGGTGTTCCTCGTCGCCCCGCTGGCCTGGACGGTCGCCCAAGTTTCCTGAGATGAACATCCCTCAGCTGCTCCTCCTGCTCACCTTCCTCGCCGCTGGCTGCACCGCCGCTCCTGCGCCGGACGAGCCGCCTTTCAGCCGTCTGGCCGACCCGTCCACGCGGGTGGCGGCGCAGCAGGAGATCTTTGACCGTTCGCGCGCCCATGCCAAGGCCGACGACGCCTCCAAGGCCTGGTTCGCCGCAGTCAAGGCCGCCCGCGACCGTCAGGAGAACCCCGAGGTACTCGCCGCCTTGGACGCGGTCCTGGCCATGGATCCCGCGGTCCGCCCGGCTTCCATCCACGGCAAGATGCCGAGGAACTACCCTGCGCCCGAAGGGACCACGTCGGAGACTAGGCTCGCGGAGACGGAGCGACTGCTGGACCTGAAGAAGGCCGTGAAGAATCTTCCGCTCAAGTCAGCCGACCTAGCGGCCCTGGCCATGTCGGAGGACTTCGCGACCGCGCAGCGGGCCTCGCGGCTGCTGCGCCGCGTGAACAGCAAGGAGGCCGCGCCCATCCTCTGGGACCGGCTTTCCCGGGTCATCCAGCGGTCCCAGGCCCAGGAGATCGAGGACGAGATCCTGCGGCTGCCCGCTTCGACCGCCGCCCTCACCGCTCCTTCCTCGCCCGGGGGCGCGTCGCTCGCCGCCAAGGCCGTCTGGCTGCGCATCATCGCCTGCCGTCCCGGCGTCAAGGCCGACAAGTCCGCCGTGCTGCCCCTGCTCAAAGGTCCGGCCAACGAGGTGAGCGAGGCCGCCTGGGACGCCGTCCCCCGCCTGTTCACCAAGAAGGACCTGCCTCAGCTGGACGAGGCCGCCCAAGGACTTTCCGAGCGACTGGCGCCCCGCGCCAAGTCGGCCCTCGATCAACTGCGCTGAGCCGCTTGCGGCTTGCGGAGGCGGTCGGCCGACGTTGCCTTGATGGTCATGACGTCCGAAGCGCCGAGGCCTCCCTCGCCCAACCTGCTTCTGGCGGGCTTCATGGGCACGGGGAAATCCGCGCTTGGGCGTCAGCTCGCCAAGCGGTGGCGCAGGCCCTTCGTCGACACCGACGAGGTCGTGGAGCGTCTCGCGGGCCTGACAATCCCGGAGATCTTCGAGAAGCACGGCGAGGCCCGCCTCCGTGAGCTTGAGCGCGAGGTCGTGACCGGCCGTCTGCCCGCCTCGGGCGCCGTGATCGCCTGCGGAGGCGGGCTGGTCATCCCCGAGGGCATGGCCGAGCTCGTGAGGTCGAAGGGCGTCGTCGTCTGCCTCTTTGCCTCCGTCGAGACAATCCTGCGTCGCACCGCCGGCAACAGCCGACGGCCCTTGCTCAAGGCCGAGGATCTCGAGACGAGGATCCGTCAGCTGATGCGCGACCGCGAGCAGGCCTACCTGCGGGCCGGCGTCGCCGTGTACACGGACGGACGCTCCCTGCAGCAGCTCTGCGACATCGTCACCCGAGTCTACGACCGCGAGGTGAGGACCCTCATGGGGCGGCGCTAGGAGGGCTGACCCACGCGTCGCCTCCGGGTTTTTCCCGGCCCCATTCCCGGAGCGCGCGCAGGAATTCCTCCCGTCGCACTGCGAAGGCGCCGAGCGAGGCCAGGTGCCGGGTGGGCACCTGGCAGTCGATGAGACGGTATCCCGCCGCGGCGAGCCGGCTCACCAGATGGGCGAAGGCGACCTTTGAGGCGTCGGTCACGCGGTGGAACATGGATTCACCGTGGAAGACCCTCCCGACGGTTACGCCGTACAGGCCGCCGACGAGCCTGCCGTCACGTCTGACCTCGAGGCTGTGGGCCGAGCCCTCCCGGTGCAGCGAGCAGTACGCCGCGACCATGTCCTCCGTGATCCAGGTGCCCTTCTGGCCAGGTCGGGGCTGTTCGGCGCAGGCGCGCATGACGCCCTCGAAGTCCCGGTCGCAGGAGACCTCCCAGGCGGGGTCGCGCAGGGTCTTGCGCAGGCTGTCCGAGATGCGGGCGTCCTCCGGGCGCAGCACGAACCTTGGGTCGGGGCACCACCATTGCACCGGCTCGCCTTCCGAATACCAGGGAAAGACGCCTGCCCGGTAGGCCCCCAACAGAGAGGCGGGCGTGAGTTCTCCTCCGGTGGCGACCGGGGCGCGGGTGGGCCCTCGCGCAGGGTCTCCTTTCGTCCACTCGGCCATCGCCGCATTCAAGGGGCGACGACGGGGCGGGCAAGGTCAGTCCTTGGTGATGTTGTAGACCGAGGGGATGGAGATGCCGAGTTCCGCGGCGATCTCGCGGACCGGGGCTCCCTTCGTCCGCATCGTCTTCGCGCGGTTACGCATGGAGTCGGAAATCTGGGCCCGGGCCCGGTTGGGGCGCGACAGAATCTTGATGAGCCTCCGGGCGAGTTCGTGCTTGGAGAGGGCGGACACCTCGCGCTCGATGAGCGAGCGGCGTTCGGTGTGCTCATCCTCCCAGCTGCGCACGGCGAGGTCGCGGGCCTTGGAGAGGGCCGCGCGCACGTAGGCGTCCTTGGAGCTGAATGCGGAGGGATCGAGGTCGATCTTCATGGAGAAATTTCTGTGGTCTCTGCGGCTCATGGCAGGAGGTCGTTCTGTCTTTCAGACAGCGACAGGCACGAGCAGTTCTCTATTTTATTATTTTTTGAGGGAAGTCAACCCGGAGCCCATCCGGATCCTTTCAGCGGCTCCATTCCAGCATGCGTCGCAACGGAATCTCCGCCCGGGACCTGATTTCCTCGGGCAGCGTGATTTCCGGAGCGCCGTTGAGCAGGCAGTCCCTGACCTTATGAAGGGTGTTCATCTTCATGAACTTGCACTCATTGCAGGAGCAGCGGTCGGTCGGCGCGGCGACGAACGTCTTGCCCGGAACTTCGCGGCGGAGCCGGTGTATCATCCCCGCCTCGGTGGTCACGATGATCGTGTCCGCCCTCTGGTCCTTGCACCACCCCACCATCAGTTCGGTGGAACAGACCATGTCGGCCATGTCACGCACGGCCTCGGTGCATTCCGGGTGCGCCACCACGGGGGCGCCGGGATGCGCCGCCTTGGCCCGCAGCAGCGCGCCGGGGGTGAACTGCACGTGCGCGTAGCAGTTGCCCGGCCAGAGCCGCATCGCGCGTCCCGTGCGGGCGGAGACCCAGCGTCCGAGGTTCTGGTCCGGCACGAAGAGGATGGGCCGGTCCGCGGGCACGCGGCTGACGATCCTGGAGGCGTTGCCGCTCGTGCAGATCACGTCGGAGAGCGCCTTCACCGCCGCACTGCAGTTGATGTAGGCGACCACGTAGAGCGAGGGGTCGGCCGCTCTCGCAGCGGCCAGCTTCTCGGCCGGGCAGGAGTCGGCGAGCGAGCAGCCTGCGTCCATGTCGGGCAGGAGCACCTTGCGCCCTGGATTCACGATCTTGGCCGTCTCGGCCATAAAGTGCACGCCGCAGAAGACGATGGTCGGGCTTTCGGTCTCGGCGGCTCGGTAAGCCAGGCCGAGCGAATCGCCCACGTAATCGGCCACCGCCTGGATGTCCTCGCACTGGTAGTTGTGCGCGAGGATGATGGCACGCTTCTTGCGTTTGAGCTCGAGGACTTCGCGTTGCAGGTCGGTCAGCGGAAGCGAATCCCTCAGGGGAGGGAACACGGCGGCGGCGGGGAAGGGGGTCATGGCTTGGCGGCGCGGCGCTTCTGGCAGCGCTCACAGAGCGCGGTCACCTGGAGCTTCTGGGAGATCGGGCGCATGCCGTGCTTGGCGGCCACGGCTTTCCCGTACCACTCCATGAAGGGCGCGTCGACCTCCACGATGGTGTCGCAGCCCTCGCAGACGAGCTGCGCCTGGAAGGCGCTCCCTCCGGCTTCGGCGAGGTAGTACTTGTGGTCGCGTCCGACGTCGACTTCACGCACGGCGCCGCTGCCCACGAGCAGCGGCAGCGCGCGGTAGATGGTCGCGCGCGAGACCGTTCGGTCCAGCGCGCGCGCCTTGCGCAGGAGGTCCTCGGCGGTGTAGTGCCCGCTGATGGAGCGCGCCGCCTCGAACACCGCCATCCTTTGCCTGGTCGCACGGAGTCCCCTCTGGGCGATGAAGGCCCGGAAGGCGCCGGAGTGCTCTGGAGAGTCCGTGGAAGACGGCTTGGTCATCCTTATTTGAGACACATTTGAGATGACGCAGGGTGGCCGTCAAGCCCGGGACGTGTCATTGACACCGGGTGCCCCCCGTCCTTCATTGAACCCTTTTCCTAGCAGGAAAGGCCTCTGACATGTACCACGACACGGACGATCTGCGCATCCGCAGCCAGCAGCCCCTGCTGTCCCCTGCGATCACGCTCCATGACATCCGCCCCTCGGAAAAGGCTACCGAGGTGGTCTTCTCGGCCCGTCGGGACGCCTCCCGAATCATTTCCGGGCAGGACGACCGCCTCCTGGTCATCGTCGGCCCTTGCTCGGTCCATGACGTCGGGGCCGCGAAGGAGTACGCCGGACTGCTCCACCGCGAGGCTGAACGCCTCAGCAAGGACCTGCTCGTGATCATGCGGGTCTATTTCGAGAAGCCCCGTACGACTGTGGGCTGGAAGGGTCTCATTAACGACCCCCGGGTCGACGGCTCCTTCCGCATCAACGACGGTCTGCGCCTCGCCCGCCAGCTTCTGGCGGACATCGCCGAGTCCGGCCTGCCCTCCGCCACCGAATTCCTCGACCCCATCACGCCGCAGTACGTGGCCGACCTCGTGTCCTACGGCGCCATCGGCGCCCGCACCACCGAGAGCCAGATTCATCGTGAGCTCGCTTCCGGCCTGTCGATGCCGGTGGGATTCAAGAACGGCACCGACGGTTCCGTGCAGGTCGCTGTCGACGCCTGCCTCTCGGCCCGCTCCTCGCACTGGTTCCCTTCGGTGACCAAGGACGGTGTCGTGGCGATCTTCGAGACCTCGGGTAATCCCGACACCCACGTCATCCTGCGGGGCGGCTCGCGCACCGGGCCCAACTTCGGCGCCGAAGCCGTCGCCGAGGCCGCTGAGCGCATCCGCAAGGCTGGGCTCACTTCGCGCCTGATCGTCGACTGCTCCCACGGTAACAGTTCCAAGGACCACCGTCGTCAGCCCATCGTCGCCGAGGACCTCGCCGCGCAGGTCGCGGGCGGCTCCCGCCACCTGGCCGGCGTGATGATCGAGAGCCATCTCGCCGAAGGCCGTCAGGATTGGAAGGGCCCCGAGGGTTCCGCCTACGGCTGCAGCATCACCGACGCCTGTATCTCCTTTGAGCAGACCGTGCCCGTGCTGGACGCCCTGGCCTCCGCGGTGCGCCGTCGACGCTCCGTTTGAACTTCCACCCCCGCATCCCATGAATTCCGTACTCAAGCTGCTCCTCGAGGGCGAGGCCCTCGACACCGCCCAGATCGGCAATATCCTCGGACTCGGCGCTGAGGCCGTCGAGCGTCAGCTCGCGGAACTGCGCTCGCAGGGCGTGCTGCTCGGGATGCGTCCCGTGCTCAATCCCGCCTTCGAGGCGGAGAGCCGCGTCCGCGCCGTCATCGAGATTAAGATCCGGCCCGAAGGCCTGGGCGGCTTCGACGGCATTGCCGAGCGCATCAGCTCCTTCGAGCAGGTCGAGAGCTGCCACCTCATGTCTGGCGGCTACGACCTCCTGGTCGTCGTCACGGCCGACAACCTCTACAAGGTCGCCGGCTTCGTCCACGAGCGGCTCGCCCGCATCGAAGGCGTGCAGGGCACCTCGACGCACTTCTTCCTCCGCGCCTACAAGCACGACGGCTTCATCGTCTCGGCCGACGGTTCCCGCCGCGACCGTCCCTCCGTCAGCCCCTGAGCCCGTTCCTCATGGAAGAATCCGGCCGCTTCGTGGCGCGACATGTCGCGTCCCTGCCCAAATCGGGTATCCGCGACTTCTTCGCCATCGTCTCGAGGATGAAGGACGCCGTGTCGCTGGGCATCGGCGAGCCCGACTTCGTCACGCCCTTCCACATCCGGGAGGCCGCAATGAACGCCCTGGAGAAAGGCCGCACCTCCTACACGGACAACCGTGGCACCCTGCAGCTGCGTGAGGAGATCTCGCGCTACGTTGCCGCCAATTACGGTCCGGAGTACCGTCCCGACGACGAGATCTTGGTGACGATTGGCGTCTCCGAGGCGCTGGACATCCTGCTGCGCGCCACCCTGAATCCCGGCGACAAGGTACTCTACCACGAGCCCTGCTACGTCTCCTACGCGCCCAGCGTCGCCCTCTGCCACGCCGAGGCCATTCCCGTGCGCACCACCGAGGAGGACCAGTTCGCGCTGGACCCCGCCGCCTTGCGCGCCGCCTGGCGCCCGGGCTGCAAACTGCTCATCCTCAATTTCCCGACGAATCCGACCGGAGGCACCGCCGACCGCGCCAAGCTCGAGGAGATCGCGCGCTTCGCCGTCGAGAAGGACCTTCTGGTCGCCTCGGACGAGATCTACTCGGAGCTGACCTTCGAGGGCGGGCACGTCTCCATCGCTTCGCTCCCGGGCATGCGGGAGCGCACGGTCTTCCTGCACGGGTTCTCCAAGTCTTTCGCGATGACCGGATTCCGCATCGGCTACGCCTGCGGTCCCGCCGCCGTCGTCGACGGCATGCTCAAGGTGCACCAGTACGGCATCATGTGCGCGTCCATCGTCAGCCAGGAAGCGGCCGTCGAGGCGCTGCGCAACGGACGCGATTCCGTGCTGCACATGCGTGACAAGTACCGCGAGCGACGTGACTTCATCGTCCGTCGCTTCAACGAGCTCGGCCTCCCGTGCCACTCTCCGCGCGGCGCCTTCTACGCCTTCCCCAAGGTCTCCGGCGCCGGCCTCGACTCGTTGGACTTCGCCCGGCGCCTGCTGGAGGAGCGCAAGGTCGCGATGGTGCCGGGCACGGCTTTCGGTGCGGGGGGCGCCGGCTTCTGCCGCGCCTCCTTCTCCACGAGCTACGAGCGGATTCACGAGGCCTGCGAACGAATCGCCCGTTTCCTCGACGACGTCCGCCGGGCCTGAGCGTCCGGGCTTGCTACGCAGCCGGGCCGCCACGACCCTCCGGGCATGGAACGGAACACCGAGCTCGCCCGTGCCGTCGCCATCGTCGGGCGGCCCAACGTGGGCAAGAGCCGGCTGTTCAACCGGCTCGTCGGCCGGCGCATCTCGATCGTGCACGACATCCCCGGGGTCACCCGCGACCTCATCACGGCCGAAGTGACGGACGGCGCCTACACCCTGATGGACACAGGCGGCATCGGTCTCTTCAAGGCCGAGCTCACGCCCAAGGTCGTCGCCGAGGCGGTCGAGGAGCAGATGGGCTTCGCTTTGGCCGCCGCCCGTCTGGTGCTGCTCGTGGTCGACGCTTCGGAAGGGTGCGCTCCGCTGGATCTGGAGCTCGCCCACCGACTGCGCCAGGCCGGCAAGCGCGTCGCCGTGGTCGCGAATAAGGCCGACACCGAAGAGCGTGACGAACGCATGGCGGAGTTCTTCGAGCTCGGCTTCGGCGAGCCCCTGCTGGTCTCGGCCGAGCACGGACGCGGCATCCCCGCGCTCCGCGCAAGGGTGCTGGCCGAACTGGGGCCTCCCCCTCCGCCCGCCGAGCCCGAGACGGGCCGACCCATCCGGCTCGCGCTCGCCGGCCGGCCCAACGTGGGCAAGAGCTCGCTGGGGAACCGCCTGCTCGGCGAGGGGCGGCTGATTGTCAGCGAGGTCGCCGGCACCACGCGCGACCCCGTCCGGGCGAGGCTCCGGCGTGCCAAGGCCGACGGCTCGGAGACCCGCTTCGTTCTGGTGGACACGGCCGGCCGGAGGGCCGCCACGCGCCAGGACACGCTCGACTTCTTCTCGCAGTCCCGCGCGGAGGAGATCCTTTCCGAAACCGACGTCGTCCTCCTGGTGCTGGACGCGCAGCAGGGCGTGACGCGCATCGACAAGCAGCTGGCGGGCGAGCTGGCGCTGCTCGGCTGCGGCATCGTCGTGGTGGTCAACAAGTGGGACCTGGCCAAGGAGGCCTTCCGCGCGAAGCAGGTCGACGGCTACGTGGACGAGGAGGAGTTCCGCTCGAAGTTCCGCGCCGCGGTGCGCCGTGAGCTCTTCTTCCTGCCGGATCCGCCGCTGCTTTTCGTGTCCGCCCGCACGGGGCTGCGCACCGAGGACGTGCTCGACGCGGCCGAGGGGGTCTTCCTCCGCGCCGGCACCGCCATCTCGACCGGCAAGATCAACCGGCTGGTGCAGGACCTGATGGTCAAGCGCCCGCCCCGCATGGTCTCGGGCCGACGTTTCAAATGCTACTACGTGACGCAGGTCTCCTCGCGGCCCGTCCGTTTCCGGCTCTTCTGCAATTCGGAGGAGCGCCTGGAGGACGCGTACCAGCGCTACCTCGTCAAGGGCGTGCATGAGTCGTCCGACCTCGCGGGCGTGCCGGTCTTCCTCGACGTCGTCGGCAAGCCCAAGCAGCAGGGCCGCAAGTATTTCGCCCCGCCCGGCACGAAGCCCGAAGACGCGCCTTCCGCTGGCTCCAAGGGACGTCCGGACAAGGCCGGCGCCTCGGGTCCGCGCGAGGGTAAGTCACGCAAGGCCGCTTCGCCGGCCCGCGAGAAGTCGTTCTCCCGTTGGGACAAGCCCCGTTCGCTGAAGGGAAGGGCTGCCCGTCAGGCGCGCAAATGAGCCATGCCGAAGGTCGTCCTGCTTGGATCCGATGAGATTGCGCTGCCGGCCTTCCGCGCGGTGAAGTCGCTGCCCAGCGTGACGGTCGCGGCGGTCTATTCGCAGCCCGACCGTCCTTCCGGACGCGGCCAGGAGATCCGGCCCAATCCGGTCGCGGCCTGGGCGCGCGCCGAAGGCCTGCCTCTCCTCCAGCCTGAGCGTCTCGGCCCGGAGGACGCCGCGTCGCTCGCTTCGCTCGGCGCGGATCTCGGCGTCGTCATGGCCTACGGCCAGCTGCTGAAGGATGACTTCCTGTCGGCGACCGCGCGGGGCTTCGTCAACTTCCACGGTTCGCTCCTGCCCTCGCTCAGGGGTGCCACTCCGGTGGAGGCCGCCATCGCCCTGGGGCTGCCTTTGACCGGCGTCACCTTGCAGCAGGTGGTGCGCAGGCTCGACGCGGGACCTGTGCACGCCAGGGCCTCGCTCAGCGTGGGGCCCGAGGAGGGCAGGGCCTCTTTGCGTGAGCGTATCGGCGTGCTCGCGGGCGAAATGGTGCCCTCGTCCCTTCCCGCCGTGCTCGCCGGCGCCTCGTCTCCGGTGGTTCAGGATGAGTCCGCGGTCTCCCACACGCGACGTCTCGCCAAGCCGGACTCGGCGATGGATTTCAACGTGCCTTCGCGCGTGCTCGCCTGCCGCGTGCGTGCGCTAGAGGGCTGGCCGGGCAGCGTCTTCGTGCATCGGGGTGAGACGGTGAAGGTCGGTTCAGCCAGGGCGGCCGAAGGTGCCGGCGAGCCCGGCCTGGTGCTGGAGGCAGGTCGCTCCGGCGTGCTCGTCGCGTGCGGCGAGGGCGCCTTGCTCGTGATCCGGATGCAGCTTCCGGGAGGCCGCATGCTCGCCGCCGCGGATTTCCTGCCCGGTCATCCTTTCGTCCCGGGCGAGCGTATCGATTCGCGCCTCATGCCTCCGCTGGTGTCCGTCGCTCCCTTCCCGCGCGCCGGCCGGGCGTAAGCGCTTGATTGGTGCGGCGCCGTCCGCTGTTATGTCGCATGCGCACGCTCCTCCTTGCGACGCTGTCCGCCGTCTTCCTGGCGGCCCAGCCGAAGCCCGCGGAGGACCGCGGCGGCATTGCGTTCCGTCAGGTGAGCGGTGGCACCTTCTCGGGTTTCAACGAGGATGAGCGCGCGGAGAAGGCGTGGGACGCCTCCGCCCGACGCTCCACGCCGGTCGAAGGCGGCCGCTGGGAGATGGAGCAGCTGCAGTTCCGTTCTTTTCGTGACGCAAAGCCCGCCGTGTCCTTCATCAGTCCTTCGGGCACGCTGGACCCTGCGGACCGCTCCGCGGTCGGGCCCGGCGCGCTCGAGGCCTCCTCCGCCGCCTTCACGTTGGCAGGGAAGGGTTGGAAGTGGCGTTCGACCCCCAAGGGCGACGTGTTCTCGATCTTCTCCGAGGTTCGGGCTCAGCTTGATCTGAACCGTCCGCCGGCCCGCCGTTGGTCCGTAAGCGCCCAGGGCATGGAGGCCGTGCCCGCGCCGGGCGGCACCGCCCTCACGTTCGACGGCGGGGTGACGATGATGCGGGAAGGTGAGCGCATCGAATGTCGTCGCGTGGTCTGCCTCCTTGAGGATGACCCGAAGGGCGGCGCCCGTTGCCGGTTCATCGACGCAGTCGGCGAAGTCCGGCGGACCGCCGGCGCCCAGATCCTCCGGGGTGAAGTCGCACGGTTTGACCTGGCCGAAGACGTCCTTGAGATGACCGGAGGTGTCCGCGTCGAGGACGAGGGCGTCTCGGGTTCCGCTGCGTCGCTGAGGCATGAGGCCGGGCCAGGCAGGACGTCGCTCAGGCGCGGAGACTCCGCGCCGGTCCTGATCTACCTCGTGCGCAAGGGCGAGGAGCCCGCGGAACTCTCCGGTGACGCCGTCGCCTTCGCCCGGCGGCCCGGTCAGGTCCTGACCTTGCTCGACGTCATGGGTCATGCCGCCTACCTGACGCCGACCGCGAGCCTCAGCGCCGAGGCAATCTCCGCAAGCGACACCGCAGACGGCTCCGGCCTTCTGACCGCCTCTGGCTCCGTCTCCGGCGAGGTCGAGGGACGCGCCATCCAGGGCGGGCGTGCGGTCTGGAACCGCGCGCTGCGTCGGCTGGATCTCTCCGGACTGCCGTGCCGCGTGTCGGACCCGCGCGGGTTCGTCGCCACGGGCGACTCCATCCGGGCCGACCTGGTGCGCAGCCGTTTCGAGGTCCGCGGGGCTTCCGCCGCCCGTGCGACTGTCACGGTGCCCTCCGCGCACAAAGACGGCGAGCCCGGCAGGGCCGAGGCCGACCAGATCGTCGTGCTGGACGAGGATGGCGCCCTGCAGATGGAGATGCTCGGCTCGGTGCGATACTCGGGCGACGGGGTCGCCATCGACTCCGACCAGTTCGTCGCCTTCGCCCTGCCAGTCGCGACGGACGGCAAACCCCGGCCCAAGGGCTCCGAGCGCGGCCATGAGCTCTCCAAGGCGATCGCCGTCGGCAATGTCCGCTACGCCCAGGCCGGCCTGAAGGCCATGGGTGAGCGAGTCGACCTCATTCCGGCTGTGCAGGTCGAGGAGGTCGTCAAGGCCGACGCCATCCGCGGTCGCCCGCGGCTGCTGACCCTATCCGGCGGAGCCGGCGAGATGCGGCCCAGGATTCATCTGAGCCTTTCGGACGGGCAGGCTTCCGTCTTCACCGCCGATTCGCATGAGGTCCTCCATTCGCCCCAGCTGACCAAGTTCTTCCTGCGTGGGTCCGTCACGATGGATTCCGGCGACACCAGGGCGAAGTGCGACCTGCTCGAAGGTCTTGCGGCGCCAGGGAAGGAAGGCCGTCTGGAGGCTCGTCAGGTCGTGGGGCGGGGCGCCGTCATCGTCGAGGGCGCCGGCACGCGCGCCCAGGGCCGCACGCTTGAGGTTTCGCCGTCCGTGGGAGAGGCCAGACTGTCCGGTGACGCGTCCATCCTCGCCAAGGACGGGACGCTGGGCCTGCCCGCGCGCGAGCTCGTGTACGACATGCGCAGCCGCGCCTGGAAGATGTCCAGTTCGCAGGATGAGCGCGTGCCCGGGCAGGTCGTCCGTCCGCGTATCTACCTGGGGCGTGACTTCACCTTGCCCGAGGTCAAAAGCCTCGACAATCCCCGCTGACCCCTTCCTCCTCCCGCCATGGCCGACAGCAGTGAGAAGGGCCTCGTCCGCGTCGACGCGCTGGCCAAGCGCTATGGCGATAAGACCGCCGTCTTCGACGTCAGCCTCACCTTAAGGGCGGGGGAGATCGTGGGGCTCCTCGGGCCGAACGGAGCCGGCAAGACCACCACTTTCTACATGGTCGTCGGGCTCGTGCCGCCCACCAGCGGCAGGGTGCGCATGGACGGCGTGGACGTGACCGCCATGCCCATGTGGAGGCGGGCGCGCGGGGGGCTGGGCTACCTTCCGCAGGAGGCCTCGGTCTTCCGCAAGCTCACCGTCTGGGAGAACGTCATGGCCGTCGTCGAGACCCTCGGCCTCGCTCCCAAGGAGCGCCATGACCGCGTCCAGCGTCAGCTGGAGGACCTCGGACTGGAGCGGCTCGCCCGGCAGAAGGCCTTCACCCTTTCGGGCGGCGAGCGCCGCCGTCTGGAGATTGCGCGGGCCCTCGCGACCTCCCCGCGCTTGCTGCTGATGGACGAGCCCTTCAGCGGCGTCGACCCCATCTCCGTGGCCGAAGTGCAGTCCATCGTCCGCCGCCTCAAGCAGCGGGGAATCGGCGTGCTGATCACCGACCACAATGTCCGTGAGACCCTGTCCATCGTGGACCGGGCCTACCTCATCCATCAGGGGCGCGTGCTTGCTTCTGGCTCTCCGGAGGAAATCGTGAATAATCCTGAGAGCCGCCGCCACTACCTTGGCGAAGGCTTCAAAATCTGAAAGCCATGTCCGACCAAGCGCCCACGACCCGTCCGGAAACCGTCTCCGTGCGTGAGTTCTTCGACTCCTTCAAGGACATGCTCCAGATGGAGCTACTCGCCGGGAGCGAAGGACTCGACAACGTCATCTCGGAAAAGTCGCTCAACCGTCCCGCGCTCGCCGTCACCGGCTATTTCAAGGAGTTCGCCTTCCGTCGCCTGCAGCTCTTCGGGGCGGGCGAGATGGCCTATCTTTGCGACCAGAGCGCGGGCGACCGTGAGCGTCTGCTCGAGGGTGTCTTCGCGAAGGGCATTCCCGCCGTGGTCGTCTCCCGCGGGCTAAACGTGGACGGGGTGCTCCTTCGTCTGGCCGACCGGCACCGTATCCCCCTCATCCGCACCCAGCTCAAATCCAAGGACTTCTCGGCCGAGGCCACCGTGCTCCTCGAGGAGAAGTTCGCCCCCCGGACCAACATCCATGCGACGCTGGTCGACATCCGCGGGGTCGGCGTCCTCATGCGCGGGCCTTCCGGCGTGGGCAAGAGCGAGTGCGCCCTGGCCCTGATCGAGCGCGGCCACTCGCTCGTCGCCGACGACTACGTCATCGTCACGCTCATCGGCGACCGTGAGCTACAGGGCTCATCCAAGGACCTCAATCGCGGCTACATGGAGTGCCGTGGCATCGGTATCATCAACATCGCTTCCATCTTCGGCGTGCGCTCCGTGCGACGTGAGAAGCGCGTCGATCTCGTCGTCTCATTCGTGCTCTGGCAGCCCGGCATGGACGAGGAGCGCTCGGGACTTGAGCACGATACCTTCGAGATTCTCGGACGTAAGGTCCCGCACATGACGATTCCCGTCCGTCCCGGCCGTGACATGGCGCGCCTCGTGGAGGTCGCCGCCATGGTGCAGGCCCTGCGCAGCATGGGACATGACTCCGCGCAGGAGTTCAGCGAGCGCCTGATCCAGCACATGGCCCGGCAGAAGCCGGACTGAGTTCAGCGCCCCGGATTCTCCCAGCGGCAGTCGGCCATCACCCGGAGGCAGACCTCGCGCAGGTCGAAGAGGGCCGCTTCGAGGGACTCCGCCTCCTCGGCGGCCGACATGCGGGCCTCGGAAGCGAGTCCGGCTACGAGGCCCATGGCGTGGTTGATCGCGCCGAGGGCGCGCTTCATGTGGACGAGGGCTAGGGCGGGGTCGCCGGTGTCCGTGGCGTTGACCGCCATGATCATCTCATGCTGCGACTCCCAGTAGGCGTGCACGAGGTCGGCGGCCTGAACGGGCGTCATCGCATGGCTGGCCTTTTCGCAGAAGGCGCGGAATGTGGAGGTGAGCTCCATTCCGAGGGCCCGGGAGACCACGTAGACCGGGTGCTGATGGATGCAGTAGGGGAGTTCGGGCGGGTCGGAGTCCTCCGCCGCATCCTCGACCAAGCCTTCTGGCGGAGCCCAGTCGGCGATCTCCCAGCCCATCCGCCGCGCGCTCAGGTCGAGCCGATCGGGCAGTTTGCGGACTTCATGGTAGTAGGAAAGGAAGCGACCCACCTCCAGGTCATTGCGGCGCAGGTAGCCGGACCAGTCGGACTCGTTCCAAGGCGCGTTGCCTGAGCCGTCTTGGTCGCCCTGTGGCTGGTCGCCGTCTCGCATGGTGTTCATGATGCCGTTTCTGCCGCCGTTGCAACCCTCCTGCTCCCCTAAATTACCTTGTAGCCCGGCCCGGGCGGCTGGTAATGGCACGCATGGACCCCGTTCTGAGCCAGTTCACGGAGGCCGTGGCCGCCGGCCGCGGGCTTTCCAAGGACGAGGCCTCGCGGGCCGCCCTCTCGCTGGTGTCGGAGTCCGTCACGGATCCGGAGCGTGAGGCCTTCCTGCTGGCGCTCGCTCGCAAGGGAGAGACGGCCGAGGAGGTGCTCGGCTTCGCGACCGCCTACCGGGGCGTCTGCCGCCGTCCGGACCTCGGAGACCTCCCTGCGCGTGCCATCGACATCGTCGGCACGGGCGGGGACCGCTCCGGCAGTTTCAACATCTCCTCCGCCAGCGCCCTCATCGTGGCGGCGGCGGGCGTGCCCGTGCTCAAGCACGGCAACCGGTCGATCACATCCAAGTCCGGCAGTGCCGATTTTCTCGCCGGTCTTGGCGTGAGGCTTGATGCCGATGACGCCGGGCTGCGGCGCGCCCTGGACCGGGCGGACTTCTGCTACCTCTTCGCCCCCGCGTTCCATCCCGCGTTCAAGGCGGTCGGGCCGGTCCGGCGTTCACTGGCCGAGCGGGGCGTGAAGACCGTGTTCAACGTCCTCGGTCCGCTGGTGAATCCCGCCTCTCCCGCCCACATGATGGTCGGAGTCTACGATGTGCGCTGGGTCGAGCCAATCGCGGCCGCCCTCGGCGGCCTCGGGGTCAGGCGCGGCATCGTGGTGCACTCCCATGCGGGCGGCGGCATGGACGAGCTCACCACTGCGGGCGAAGCCCGTGTCCGTGGCTGCGGCGAACTCGCCTCAGTCGACGCCGTCTGGTTGCCGGGAGACTTCGGCCTGCGGGCGTGTCCGGTCGAGGACCTGCGCGGCGGCACTCCGGAGCAGAACCTGGCCACGATGTCCGATCTCTTGGTGGGGGCGGTTCCCGATGGCTTGCTCGACACCGTCTGCCTGAGTGCCGGCGCCGCGCTCTGGGTGGCCGGGCGCGCTTCAGATCCCGGGGCCGGCGCGGCGGCCGCGCGTTCGATCGTCCTCGGCGGCGGTTTGCGGGACGAGCTCCTGCGCCTGCGTGAGGCTTACGAGGCCTGATCTGCGGCCTTGAGCAGCGCCATGGCCGTCCTTTCCGTGGCGCCACGGTTGTCCGCGCACCAGCGCAGCGCGCGTGCGCCGACGGATTTCCTCTCCTGAGGGTCGCGGACGAGGCGGGCGATGACCGCCTCGGCCTCCGCCGCGTCCTGCGTCCTGCAGGCGGCCTCTGAAGATTCCAGCTGGCGGCACATCTCGTGGAAGTTCGTCATCCTCGGGCCGTATACGATGGCGAGACCGGCGGCCGCCGCCTCCACCGGGGTCTGTCCGCCCTCATTGGGGGGCAGGCTCTTGCCGCAGAAGGCCAGGTCCGCCGCCGCGGTGAGCGTGCGCAGTTCCCCCGTCGTGTCGGCGACGTGCACGACCGTGCCGGCCGGGGCTGCGGGGCCGGAGGAGCGCAGGTGCCACTTCAGGCCTGTCGCTTCGACCTCCCCGGAGACTTCGTGCCTGCGCTCCGCATGCCGGGGCACCAGCAGCAGCCTGACGTCGAGGCCCGAGCCTCTGAGGGCGGCGATCGAGCGGAGCAGCATCGTCTCCTCGCCGGGCCAGGTCGATGAGCCCAGCAGAACGCATTCGCAGCCTGCGAATCCGAGCGATTCGCGGAGCCGCGAGGCAGCGGTCGCGTCGACCGCGGAGGGCGGAGCCACGTCGAACTTCAAGTTACCGGTATTGACTGGAGACAGGCCCAGCTCGCGGAACCTGCGGGCGTCCTCCTCGCTTCCCGCGAGGATGGCGGAGAATCTCGAGAACAGCCGGCGCGACAGCGGACGTAGCCTCAGGTGACGCGCGAAGGAGCGGTCGGAGAGCCGTCCGTTGATCAGCACCGCGGGCACGCCGTGGCTTCTGGCCTGCGCGAGATGTTCGGGCCAGAGCTCCCCTTCGACGAGCACCACGACGTCTGGGCGAATCCGCCGCCAGGCGAGGGCGCTGCAAGGCCAGAGGTCGGCGGGAAAGATTCCGATCCGGTCGGCTTTTGCCGCATGGAGTTCCTTGGCGATGCGGTATCCGGTGCTGGTCGTGGTCGTGAGGATGATTTCGACGTTTCCGGCCGCCTTGAGCCTCCGCAGCAGGGGGCCGATGGCCTGGATTTCACCCACGGAGACAGCCTGGATCCAGAATCGTCGCCGGCCGGCAGGCACGGGTCCCAGGTCCGGAAAGAAGCCCAGACGATGGCTGAAGTCCGCCCCGTAGCCGCCCCGGCGAATCATGCGCCACAGGTAATAGGGCAGGGTGAGGACCAGGAGGGTGGGGAAAAGTATCCGGTAGACCCAGGTCATCGCCGTTCTGACCCTGCCCACCCGCCCATCGCTGTCAGCCCCAAACCGCCCTTTTAGGCTCCATTTTACCGCTTGCGCCCGGGCTTGGAGATCGTTTGAACCGACCTTCCACCGCTTGGGCAGGCCGCCGACCTGCCCGGGCATAACAACCAAAACAGCAGTCAAACACCACTGATCCAATGTCCCCTCCTCGGCAGGATGCGGGATACGGAGCCCGAAAACCATGAACATCACAGTCAAAGACCTCCTCGACGCCGGCGTCCACTTCGGACACCAGACCCGCCGATGGAACCCCCGGTCCCGCCCGTACATCTTCGACCACCGCAACGGTGTGTCGATTATCGACCTTGAGAAGACCCACGCGTGTCTCGCGGCCGCCGCGGCCTACGTCGAGGAAGTCGCCGCCAAAGGCAAGGAAGTCCTCTTCGTCGCGACCAAGCCCCAGGCCCAGGACGTCGTCCGCCAAGCCGCCCAGTCCACCGGCATGCCCTTCGCCGTGAATCGCTGGCTCGGAGGCACCCTCACCAACTTCGCCACCATCAAGAAGTCCCTCGACAAGTACCGCACCTACCTCCGCATGGAGCAGGACGGTTCGCTGGCCAAGATGCACAAGAAAGAAGGCGCCGCCGTCCGTCGTGAGATGGCCCGCATGCAGCGCAACTTCGAGGGCCTGCTCGAGTATCGCGACCTGCCCTCGGCCGTGATCGTCGTCGACACCAAGCTCGAGGAGATTGCCGTCAACGAGGCTAACCGTCTCGGCATTCCGGTCATCGGGCTTTGCGACAGCAACTCGGACCCCACCGTCCTCCAGTACCCCATCCCCGGCAACGATGACGCCGCCAAGGCCATTCGCCTTGTGGTCGAGGCCCTCACGCAGGCCGTCCAGAGCGGTCTCGCCCGCCGCAAGGTCGAGCGTGACCCCCGCAAGACCGTGACCCCGGTGAGCCGCGACGAGTCGGGAGAGACCATCCTGCCCGAGGTGACCATTTCGGCCGATCTCCTCAAGGCCAACGAGCGCAGCGAGCAGGCCGAGGGCGAAGTCGGCGCCGTTAAGGGTCCCCGCGGCCGCAAGCCCTCCAAGTGAGCTGAGCCATGTCCGCGATTACCGCACAGACGGTCAATGACCTGCGCCAGCGCACCGGAGCGGGCCTGATGGACTGTAAGAAGGCCCTGACCGAGGCCAACGGCGAGATGGAACGCGCCGTCGAGATCCTCCGCATTAAGGGAGTCGCCACGCGCAACAAGAAGGCCGACCGTAAGGCCAGCGAAGGCGTGCTCGCCGTCCACATCTCCGACGATGGACGCCACGCAACCCTGCTCGAGCTCAACTGCGAGACGGATTTCGTGGCCAAGAACGAGGACTTCCTCGCGCTCTCCAAGGACCTGGTGAAGCAGGCCTCCCTCAAGGGCGTCGACGGCCTGCTGGAGCAGCCCTATCACGGCGACCCCTCCCGTAAGGTGAACGACTTCCTCAACGACCAGGTCACCAAGATCGGCGAGAACCTCAAGGTCTCCCGCGTCCTGCGTTTCGAGGCCGCGGGCACCGGACGCGTCTCCGCCTACGTGCACACCGGCGCCAAGATTGCCGTGCTGCTCGAGCTCGGTCTCAAGTCTTCTGCCGCCGCCTCCAGCCCCGAGGTCGCCGACCTCGCCCGCAACCTGGCCATGCAGGTCGTCGCCAACAACGCGCGCTTCGTGCGCCGTGACGAGGTGCCGGCCGAAGTCGTGGCCAAGGAGAAGGAGATCGCCGCCGAGTTCACCAAGTCCGAGGCCGACAAGGCCATCGCCGAGGCCCAGCGCGTCGTCGAGGACTACCGCGGCCAGCTCGCCGAGCAGAAGGCCGCCGGCAACGCCGAGGCCGTGGCCGAGCTCGAGAAGCGCATCGCCGTCTCGGAGAAGCAGGCCGCCGCCGCCGAGGGGCGCAAGAAGAGCCAGCTCTCCAATCTCGAGAAGATCGTCTCCGGACGCGTCGACAAGTTCTTCGCCGAGGCCTGCCTGCTCGAGCAGGTCTACTTCCGTGAGACCGACAAGAAGATCTCCGACCTGCTCGCGGGCGCCAAGACCCGTCTGGGCGAAGAGGTGAACGTCGTCCGCTTCGTCCGCTTCCAGGTGGGCGAGACGGCCGCGGAGTGAACTGATTACCCGTCCGACAGGGGGCTGGTCCGCGAGGGGTTGGAACGCCCTGTTCGACGTGCCTCGGGCATGCCCGTCCTACGGGATGGCGTCGCGCAGGGGAGGGGGGCTTCTCCCTGGGCGCCATCGCATTGGACCGGGCTGATCGGCCCGGGCGCCACCGTGAAGCTCGCCGTCGCCGCCGTGATGCCTCTGCCCGTGCTGCTCAACGGGCTGTCCTGGCGCCTGTGGCTCGGCACTTACTATGGTTTCCTTCCCGAGCAGCCGCCTTCGGGCGGTCGGCGCGCCGACGACTAATTGCGGCGGGCGGACATCCGTCGCACCAGTTCATTCAGGAATCCCGTGTCCGCCTTGGATGCGCTCAGTTCCGCTTCGGCCGAGGCGGTCAGTCCGGCGATGCGCGCGCGCGTCGCTTCGGCTCCGTGCAGTGATACGAACGTCAGCTTGCCGTTCTTGGCGTCGGTGCCCGTCGGCTTGCCGAGGCTGGCCGAATCGGCCGTGACGTCCAGCAGATCGTCCACCAGCTGGAACGTCCGGCCGACCGCGCGGCCCGCCCGGCGGAAGCGGTCCACGTCCACGGCGTCAGCTCCTCCGATCATCGCGCCCATCGCGAACGAGGATCCAATCATCGCCGCAGTCTTGCCTTCTAGGATGAAGTCGAGCCGGTCATCGGTCGCGCCCGCGGTGAGGCCGCCCATGTCCTCCGCCTGGCCGCCCACCAGTAGCGTCGAGCCCGCGGTGCGGCCCAGCTCACGCACCAGCGATGCGGCCAGCCCGGGTTGTTCCGCATGGCCTGTGGCGATCAGCTCGAAGGCCAGCGCGAGGAGCGCGTCTCCAGCCAGCAGGGCCGTGGCCTCGTCGAAGGCCTTGTGGCAGGAGGGGCGCCCACGCCGCAGGTCGGAGTCGTCCATGCACGGTAGGTCGTCGTGGATGAGCGAGTAGGTGTGGACGCACTCCAGGGCGACGGCCGCCGCGTCGGCGTCGGCGCCCGGAGAGAACGCCTCGGCGGAGGCTAGGCAGAGCACGGGACGGAGCCGCTTGCCGCCCGCGTCCAGCGAATGTCGCATCGCTGCGTGGAGCCGGGCTGGCCGCGCGTCGGCCGGAGGGGTCAGGCGCCGCAGCCCTTCCTCGGCCCTGGCTGTGAGCGCCTTGAGCTTCGCATCGAAGGACGCGGAGTCCATCCGTTCAGCCGCCGCCTCCCGTGCGGAAGAAGCAGGCCGTACGCCCGATCGATCCGATCATCTCGCTGTCCGTCAGCCGGGCGAGCTCGGTCGCCTGCGCCGCCATCTCGTCACGATCCGCGCTGAAGCGCACCTTGACCAGGTCGACGTTGCGGAAGGCGTCCTTGAGCAGCTTGGCGATTCCCACGTTCACGCCCGCCTTGCCCACGAAGACCTTGGGTTCAATCGTCTGGGCGAGGCTGCGCAACTTGCCGCGTTCGGCTCCGGTGAGGGAGGGCCGTTCTGCATCGCCATCGGGCATGCCTCCTTTTTCCGCCGCCCGGGGCGGGAGTCAACGGACATGTCCAGCGGGGCTCTTGACCCTTTTGAGCCGTCCCAAGGGGTCTTTTCCGCTTGCAGGAACCGTGGGCGGCCGTCATCTCTTAGGGTCAACTTCGTTAGGGGGAGGGGCGGAGCCCTTCTCACGCTGGCCGGGGGTCGCAAGACCCTTCCAGACGGAGAGTCCGGCCTGAAGGCGGGACTTTCGGGAATCCCTCCCAGGTCGGCCAACCCACAAAACTAACCACACAAAACACCATGTCGGTCGACAAGTCGGACATCATCAAGAAGCACCAGCAGGACGCCAAGGACACCGGTTCTCCCGAAGTCCAGGTGGCCCTGGTCACCGCCCGGATCAACCACTTGACCGAGCACCTGCGTTCCCATCGCAAGGATTTCCATTCGCGCCGCGGCCTCATCATGCTGACGAACCGCCGCCGCAAGCTGCTCAACTACCTCAAGTCGAGCGACCTCGAGCGTTACAACGCGCTCTTGGCCAAGCTCAACTTGCGCAAGTGACCCGCGCCCTCCGGGCGCAGGCACCCTGAGCGCGTCCCAGCCCAAGCTGGGACGCCTTCTTTCCCACCCACCACCACAAACCCGCCGGACATCCCGTCCAGCACAACAAAAAGAAACCAAAAACATGAAGCAAAAGCACTCGGTGACCGTCGACGAACTCGGCATCACCATCAGCACAGGCACCTTCGCCAGACTGGCGAATGGAGCCGTCACCATCAGCAAGGGCGAGACCACGCTCTTCGTCTCCGCCACCGCGGCCGAGGACCTGCGTTCCCCCGACCAGGACTTCTTCCCCCTGACCGTTGACTATCGCGAGAAGTTCGCGGCGGCCGGCCGTTTCCCGGGCAGCTACTTCCGCCGTGAGGGCAAGCCCTCCGACAAGGAGATCCTGACCTCCCGTCTCTGCGACCGCCCCCTGCGTCCGCTCTTCCCCGAGGGCTTCCTCAACGAAGTCCAAGTCATCGGCCTCCTCCTCTCCGCCGACCAGATCAATGACTCGGACATCCTCATGGTGAACGGCGCCTCCGCCGCGCTCCTCTGCTCCGACATCCCCTGGAACGGCCCCATCGGCGGCGTCCGCGTCGGCCGCATCGCCGGACAGTTCGTGGTCAACCCGACCCACGAGCAGCAGTACGAGTCGGACCTCGACCTCATCTACGTCGGCAATGAGCGCGACATGATGATGATCGAAGGCTCCGCCGACCAGCTGCCCGAGGCCGATTTCGTGGAGGCCCTCGCCTTCGCGCACCGCGCCATCCAGCCCATCATCGCCGCCCAGCGCAAGCTCGCCGCCCTCTGCGCCAAGACCAAGCGCCAGTTCCCCCTCGTCGTCTGCGAAGCCCGCGCCCTCGCCATCTGCGAACGCGTGGCCGCCGAAGGCGATCGTCTGCAGAAGGCCATCTTCCTCGCCTCCAAGAAGGAGCGCGGTGACGCCGTCAAGGCCGTCGTGGAGAAGGCCAAGGAGGCCTGCAAGGCCGAGCTCGGCGACGCCTTCGACGCCCGTCAGATCAAGATGGCCTTCGAGAAACTCCAGGAGAAGGTCTACCGCAACGCAATCATCGAGAGCGGCAAGCGCGCCGATGGCCGCGGAACGAAGGACCTCCGTCCAATCTCCTGCGAGGTCGACGTCCTCCCCCGCGTGCACGGCTCCGCCGTCTTCCAGCGCGGTGAGACCCAGGGCCTCGTCCTCGCGACGCTCGGCACCTCGAAGGACGCCCAGGACCTCGACTCCATCACCGGAGGCCCGAAGTCCAAGTCGTTCCTGCTGCACTACAACTTCCCGCCCTTCTCGGTGGGTGAGACCGGCCGCTTCGGCATGACCAGCCGCCGCGAGACGGGTCACGGCAACCTCGCCGAGCGCTCGCTGCTCTCCATCCTGCCGTCCGAGCAGGACTTCCCGTACTCCATCCGTCTCGTTTCCGAGATCATGGAGTCCAACGGCTCCACCTCGATGGCCTCCGTCTGCGGCGGTACCCTGGCCCTGCTTGACGCCGGCGTGCCCATCAAGGCCCCGGTCGCCGGCATCTCCTGCGGCCTCGTCACCGAGGAGAAGGACGGCCGCGTCGTCCGCCACAAGGTGCTGACCGACATCATCGGCGCCGAGGACCACTACGGCGACATGGACTTCAAGATCTGCGGCACCCGCGAGGGCATCACGGGCTTCCAGCTCGACCTCAAGATCCACGGCCTGCCTTTCGAGATCGCCAAGGAGGCCATCGCCCAGAACAAGGTCACCCGCGACGCGATCCTCGACACGATGGCGAAGACCATGCCGGCAACCCGCGCCGAACTGAAGCCCTGCGCCCCCCGCACCCACCGCATCAAGATCCCGTCCGACAAGATCGGCGCGCTCATCGGCCCGGGCGGCAAGAACATCAAGCGCATCACGGAGTACACCGGCTGCCAAATCGACATCGACCAGGACGACTCCGGCTGGGTCACGATCTTCGCGACCGACGGCGAGTCCCTCGCCCGCGCGGTCAACGAGGTCAACCTCATCTCGGCCCAGATCGAGATCAACAAGACCTATAAGGGCATCGTGCGTTCGGTGAAGGAGTTCGGCTGCTTCGTCGAATGCCTCCCCGGCCAAGAAGGCCTCGTCCACGTGTCCGAGCTCGCCGACCGGCGCGTCGAACGCGTCGAGGACGTCGTGAAACTGGGCGATGAGATCATCGTCAAGTGCGTCGGCATCGACGACAAGGGACGCGTGCGTCTCTCGCGCCGCGCCGCCATCGCCGAGAAGGAGGGCCGCGAGTACACGCCCGCCCCGAAGCCGATGGACCGCCCCCGCGGTGACCGTCCGGACCGCGGCGAGCGCCGTCCCTTCCGCGAACGCGGCGGCGACGCCTGAAGGGCCGCCTGAGTCCTCCCCCAAGCCCCGGCCCCGCCGGGGCTTCCTGTTTGCAGGATTCCTTCAGCGGAGGGCCGACTCCAGCCACTGTTCGGCCTTCCGGCGGGCCTCGGATTCGCGCAGGGGCCAGCGATCCGTGTGCGGATGGGGCACGGCCTCGTTCGGGAACTTTCCGTAGAGGGCCTGCATGTCGACCGTGAGGAACGTGACGCCCTTCTCCGCGACGGGTTCAAGGAGGCGTCGCGTCTCCTCGCCGCCGCCGGTGATGAGCAGGGGGCGGCTTTTGAGTCGTCTGAGCCGTGCGACCGCCTCCTCGCGGTAGCGTGCCAGCGGGGAGCCCCACTCCTGACCCTTCCACTCCTTCGCGCCGTCGAAGTGGTCGTGGGTCCAGAAGGCCCGCCAGAGCCCGGCGATCTCGTCGTCATGGAGGCCCAGGAAGGAGACGCCGATGGCGCCGCGGGAGAATCCGCAGAGCACGACCTTGCGCGAGTCGCCGCCGAACTCCGCGCAGATCCTCGGGACGTTGGTCTTGGCGTAACGGACCGTCGCGTCCACGTCGCCCCACCAGGTGCGCTCGTTGCTTTTGCCGTCCTTGGCCACGTAGGGAAGGACCACCCAGATGGTCCGTCCGCGCATCAGTCCGTAGCCCAGGCCAGCGCCCTCGACCTCGCCGGTCGAGCCGGACGTCAGGAAATAATTCCCCGTGTATTCCACGATTACCGGCCAGCTGCGGCCGCGCGCCTTCCAGTCCGGTGTCCAGTCGTCCGGGAGGGCGATGACGTGCCGTACGCGCGTCCCTGAATATTCAGGTGTCGTCACAATTGCCCGGCGCCCGACCGCGGGCTTTCCTTCAGTGAAGGCCGGCAAGGGGATGTCAGCCGCCTGAGCGCAGGTCGCCAGCAGGAGCATGCCGAGGCGGGCGCTCACGGCCGGGTCTCCTCGACCACCTGCGTGCGCGTCCAGAGGTCGTGCCAGGCCCTCCGGTCCTTGCGGAAAAGCGGCACGTGGAAGTTCACAATGCCCAGCAGCCCGAAGAGCGGATTGGGCAAGGCGAAGAACGCCGACTTCCAAGCCGAACGCATCAGGCAGGAAAGGAAGGGCGGCCGGCCGCCGCCGGGGATTTCGGCCGTGCGGAGCCGGAAGATGCGCTTGCCGAGCGTTGCGCCGGTCAGCGCCTCCTGGATCGTGAGGGCGGCGAGCATGATCAGGAACGTCACCGTCCCGACGTGCCACGTCCAGGTCACGACCGCCTCGATGTCGGCGGCGGCCGGGTGCAGCACGTGGTCGATGATGCGTCGGTTGGCCTCGGCTCCGGGCGAGCTGAGGGCCCTGGCGTAGAGCTCCATGAAGCCGCTGAGCCACTGCTGCTGCCGTGCATAGGCCGTGAGCGTCTCGGCGTCGGCGACCAGACGGGCGACCGCGTGGCCGCAGATGAACAGCGGGATGATGTCGGCGAGGCAGGCCAGGGAGCGCCAGCCGAAGCCGGCCGGCGGCGGCGGGATCGGAGGGGGCTCAGCCACGGGCGCGCTCGCAGGCCGTGAGCGTGTTCATCATGAGCATGGCCACGGTCATCGGGCCGACGCCGCCGGGCACGGGCGTGATCGCCTCGCATTTCGGCGAGACGGCGTCGAAGTCCACATCGCCCACGATTCGGTAGCCGGCCTTCTTGGTCGCGTCCGGCACGCGGTTGATCCCCACGTCGATGACGACCGCGCCGGACTTGACCATGTCGGCGGTGATGAAACGCGGGCGTCCGATCGCGGCCACCACGATGTCGGCCTGGCGGACGACGGCCGCGAGGTCCCTGGTCTTCGAGTGCGCGATCGTCACCGTGCAGTCACACCCCTTGGCGAGCAGCAGGGCGGCGGCGGGCTTGCCCACGATGAGCGAGCGTCCCACCACGACGGCGTGCTTGCCGGCGGTCTCCACGCCGGAGCGGCGGAGCAGTTCGATGACGCCCGCGGGCGTGCAGGCCGCGAAGGCTCCGGGGAGCTCCTGCACCAGGCGCCCGATGCTCTGCGTGCTGAAGCCGTCGACGTCCTTCGCCGGTGAGACGCGGTTGAACACCTCGGTCTCGGGCAGGTGCTTCGGCAGCGGGGCCTGGATGAGTATGCCGTGCACGGAGGCGTCGGCGTTGAGGGCGTCCAGATGGGCGAAGAGCTCGGCCTTGGAGACATCGGACGGGAAGACCGTGAGGCTGGCCTTCATCCCGACTTCGGCGGCCGTCTTCTGCTTCTTGGCTACGTAGGAGACCGAGGCGGGGTCTTCCCCGACGCGCACGAAGGCCACGTGAGGGACGATGGGAGCCAGATTCGCGGCGCGCGCCTTCACTTCGGCGAGGACCTGCTGGGCGATGGCGTTTCCGTCGATGAGTCGCATGTCAGGCTTCCTTTTAGGGGCTTCCCGGCACGCAGGGCGAGCAAAGTCCTGCCTGTCGACTTTGCTCGCCCTCAGGGGCGGATTGCCACACAGATGGGCCGTGGCTTCCGAAGGACCCATGCGCATCCACAAGTTCCTCGCCACCGCGGGGGTCTGCTCACGCCGTGAGGCGGAGAAGCTGGTCGCCGAGGGCAAGGTGACGGTCAACGGTCGTCCGGCCATGGTCGGGCAGCCCGTGGATCCGGCGACGGATCAGGTCCGTTGCCAAGGCCAGCTGGTCAAGTCGGTCGCCCGCAGGGTCGTCCTGCTGATGAACAAGCCCAGGGGCTACCTTTGCACCAATGTCGACTCCCATGGCGGCCAGACGGTCTTCGACCTGGTCCCGCCCGAATTCGGGGCTTTCCGTCTCTTCTGCGTCGGACGCCTCGACAAGGACTCCGAGGGCATGCTGTTGCTCACCAACGACGGTGACCTGGCCAATCGGGTCATGCATCCTTCGGGCGGCGTGGTCAAACGCTATAAGGTCACCCTGAACCGCGATTACGACCCAGCCCTGACGCCGCGCCTGCTCAAGGGCGCCGTCGACGAGGGCGAGCACCTGCGTTTCCGCAAGGTCATCCGGCTTCCGGACCACCCGGCCCACCTTGAGGTCCATCTCGATCAGGGTCGCAAGCGGGAGGTTCGTCGTCTCTTTGAAATTTTCGGCTTCCACGTGAGGACCCTAGCACGTTTCCAGATCGGTGAGCTGGTCATGCGCAGGATGCCTCCGGGGGACTGCAGACCCCTGTCCCTCAAGGAAATAGGGATGATTTTAGACAAGTAGGGGAGGGGCTTGGGGTCTTGCCTTTGTGCGGAGGAGGCATTCAATGTTTTTACCCCCAACGATGTTAAGTCGGCTCGCTCTGCTTCTCCTGCTCACCTCGGCCGTCTCGGCCGGGCCTGAATCCACCATGCGTCTGGTCTTCGAGGACCAGTTCAATGGAGACGCAATAGATAAGGCTAAGTGGAACTACAACTCCGCGGTCGTCACCTTAGGGACCAGTCCTGACGGCACGAACAAGGCCACCGTCGTAAACCTCAACATCGTCTCCCGCGGCAAGCCCACCCTCTGGAGCGGGTCGGGCTTGGACTGCAAGTTCCGTCAGCCCTATGGGTACTACGAGGCCCGCATGCGCATGGTGCAGACGGGCGGTCATGGCTGCGGCATGGGCTTCGACATCGGTGCCCCCGCCGGGAAGAAGTTTCCCTCCCTGTCGACCGGCTTCGGGTCGGGCGGCGGAGACGGCGTAGGCCTGAGTTTCGCCGAGACCACCGAGATGGGGCATCGCCGGTACAATCCTTCCCCGAATCCCGTGAAAATGGAGGGCGGCGTCGCCTACAAGCGCTTCAACACCTTCGGCATCCTTTTCACCGACAAGGTGCTCTCCTGGTACATCAACGGACGGCAGGTCTTCCGCTCCGATCGCTCGAACTCCGGCGGCGTCCCCGGTCAGAACGTTGCGATGCACTTCCGGCACAGCCTGCCGGAGGGCGGCATCCTCAAGTCATTCCCCGACCCGACCCAGGGGCCGGAGCCCTTCCAGATCGACTGGGTCAAGATCTACAAGCCCTGATACTCCCTTCACCATGAACATCTCCCGCATCCTCCCTCTCGCCGCCGCGGCCGCCCTGGTCGCCGGGCCTGAGACAAGCATGAAGCTCGCCTTCGAGGACACCTTCAAGGCCAAGGTCCTCGACGAGGCCAAGTGGTCCTACGACAAGACCAACGTCCGTCTCGTGCAGGCCAAGGTCGGCTCCGAGACCAAGCAGGTCGTCAGCCTCGAAATCGTCTCCGCCGGCAAGCCCACCCTCTGGCGCAGCTCGACCCTGGCTCCCAAGTTCACCGCGCCCCTCATGTATGTGGAGGCCTCCATCCGTATGCAGCAGACCAAGAACCGCTGGGCGGGAATGCGGCTTCGTACGGCGGAGGACAAGAAGAACGGCGCCGGCGAGCTCTTCTTTGAGAGCAGGGGCGAGGACAACGTCCGCGTCTGGGCCACGGTCGTCAACGCGCAGACCGGCGGCGCGCAGCGGCTCATCCCCGACAAGTCTCCGGTCAATCTCGACGGAGGCGCGGCCTACAAGAAGTTCAACCGTTACGGCCTGCTCTGGACCGAGAAGGCGGCCAAGTGGTACCTCAACGGCCGCGAAGTGTTCACGCTCCGTCGCGACTTCTCCAAGGAGCCCCTCAACATCCACTTCTTCCACCATCTGCCCGAGGGCGGCGTGCTGCGGGAGTTTCCCAACCCTCAGCTGGGCCCCGAGCCCATCCAGATCGAATGGGTGCGCGCCTACGTGAACAAGTGACCTTCCGACCATGAGGACCATCCCCGCGTTCCTGCTCTCCCTGCTCGCCGCCCTCTGCGCGGCGCAGAGCCCCACCAACGGCCGCAAGGTCGTCTGGGAGGACCAGTTCAATGCGGCCGAGGTCGATGGCTCAAAGTGGGCGATCAACACCCCGCAGCACGTCTCCATCAAGGGGGGCAAGCTGGTGCTCGGCTTCCACATGACGCCCGACGGTCCCCGAGGAGGAGGCGTCAGCACCGCGGACAAGTTCGAGCAGCAGTTCGGCTATTTCGAGGTCAATCTCCGCTTCAATGGCTACCTCGGCCACCGCGGCGTCATCGGTGTGCGAACCACGAAGCAGGACGAGCTTCCCGGAGTGGCTCTGACCTTCCAGGGCGGCGGACCCCGCGCCTACCCCTGGGCCCGCATCGCCACTGCCGCGGGCACCCGCGACTATCCGGCCGAAAAGCCCTTGGAAAGCTATCTCCCCAGCTCCGGAGGTTCCAAGAGATTCAACACCTACGGCATCCTCTGGACCGAAAAGACCTACGCCTTCTACATCAACAACAAGAAGGTGATGCAGATCGAGAAGCCCGACCCCGTGAAGGCGATGGCCTTGTCCGTCCGTCACGACGCCCTCGAGTCCGACCGCAAGGACTTCAAGGAGAAGAATCTGCCTGACGACGTCGAGGTGGACTGGGTGAAGATTTGGAAGTGAGTCCTCTCCGGGTTATGCGTCATTTGCTGCTCCTCCTCTGCGCCGCTGTCCTCCCGGCCCAAAGTCCCATGGTCGGGCGCAAGGTGCACTGGGAGGATCAGTTCAACGCCGCCGCCATCGACGCTTCCAAGTGGAACGTCGGCTCTCCCGAGCTCGTCAAGATTGAGAAGGGAAGGCTCGTGCTGGGCTTCCAGCAGACGCCCGGGGGCTTCGTCGGCGGCAACATCAATTCCCAAGGTAAGTTCAGCCAGCAGTTCGGCTACTTCGAGGCCAGCATCCGCTTCAACGCCTTCCAAGGGCATCGCGGCGCCTTCGGTATCCGGTCCGAGAAGATGGATGAGACGCCCGTGGGCGTGGCCAAGTTCGAAGGGGCCGGTCAGGACCGGATGTTCCCCTGGGGCCGTTTCGCCAATGAGCAGGGCAGCCGGGACGCCACGCCGCCCAAGTGGGACGGCATCCTCACCGGCGGCAAGGGCCACAAACGTTTCAATGAGTACGGCGTGCTCTGGACCGAGAAGGCCATCACGTGGTACATGGAAGGGAAGAAGATCATGCAGATCGACCGGCCTGACCCCTACAAGCCGATGGTCGTGTATGCCACGCACCACTTCCTCGAGGACGACCGCAAGCACTTCAAGGAGAAGAACCTCCCGGACAACGTCGAGATCGACTGGATCAAGGTCTGGAAGTGACCCTCGGTCGCTCTGAAAAGAGGTTTGCCTGACGCGCAGAGTGGGCATCCTGCGGAGGGACATGGCCGCGCCTTACGACAAGACCAACCCGTTCGCCGCCCGTCTCGTCGAGCGGCGCAGGCTCAGCTCGCCCGCCAGCCAGAAGGAGACGGTGCATTTCTCCGTTTCCCTCGCGGGTAGCGGCCTGAGTTACAAGTGCGGCGACTCGCTGGGCGTGTTTCCGACCAACTCCGCCCCAGCCGTGGACGCCCTCCTGAAGGCAGCCGGCTTTTCCGGCTTGGAGCCGGTGCTCATCCCGAAGGACCCGGCGCCGATCCCCCTCCGCGAGGCGCTCTCGCGCCGGCTGGCCCTCAACGGTCCCACCTACAAGTTCGTCCAGCTGCTCCACGACCGTGCGGGGGAGGCCGACCGCGCCCGGCTGGCCGAGCGCATCGCCGAATCCGATTCCGACAAGAAGAAGGCCTGGCTCGAGCAGCGCGAGTTCATCGACCTGCTAGAGGAATTCCCGACCGCCCGGCCGACCGCGCAGGAACTGGTCGAATCGCAGCGACGGCTGATGCCCCGGCTCTACTCCATCGCCTCCTCCCCGGCGCTGCATCCCCAGGAGATCCATCTGACCGTTGCGGTCGTCCGCTACGAGACCAATGGACGCCGACGCGTGGGCGTGTGCTCGACCTATCTCGCCGACCGCGCGCGCCTCGGCGAAGCCGACCTCCCGGTCTTCGTCGCGGAGTCCCACTTCGGCCTCCCCGCCGATGACTCCGTCCCCATCATCATGGTGGGTCCCGGTACCGGCGTGGCTCCCTTCCGGAGCTTCGTCCAGGACCGTGCCGCCCGCGGCGTGCGCAGCCCCGCCTGGCTCTTCTTCGGGCATCAGCGCAAGGACCATGATTTCCTTTATGCGGACGAGTGGGCCGGACACCTGAAGTCCGGCGCATTGACGCGCCTGGACACCGCCTTTTCCCGAGACCAGGAAGCCAAGGTCTACGTCCAGGACCGCATGCGTGAGAACGCCGCCGAACTCTGGAAGTGGCTCTCCGGCGGAGCCGCCTTCTACGTCTGCGGGGACGCCAAGCGCATGGCGAAGGACGTGGACGCCGCGCTCCATGCCATCGTGGCGGAACAGGGCGCCATGACCCCGGAGGCCGCCGTCGAATGGGTCAGGCAGCTCAAGAAGGACGGCCGTTATCAGCGGGACATCTACTGACGAAAGCTTCGCCGCTTGCCTACCGCCTGCGCCCTCGCACAAATCGCTACCGATGCATCTCACGCACACCCCCCGCGTAGCCCTCGTCACCGGAGCCGGCCGGGGCATCGGCAAGGCCATCGCCGAACGCCTTGCGGCCCATGGGCACACCGTGCTCTGCGTGTCTAAGTCGGCCACCTGCGAGGCCGTCGCCTCCGACATCCTCGCCAAGGGGCTCAAGGCCAAGGCGTATCAGGTCGATGTCTCCGACGCCGCCGCGGTCGCCAAGGCCTGCGAGCAGATCATCGCCGAGTTCGGCGCCGTCGAGATCCTCGTCAACAACGCCGGCATCACCCGTGACAAGCTGGTCATGGCCATGTCGGAGCAGGATTGGAACGACGTCATCTCCACCAACCTTTCATCGGCCTTCTACTGGGTGAAGGGGCTCGTGCGCCCGATGACCCGCAAGCGCTGGGGTCGCATCATCAGCATCTCTTCCGTCACCGGCGTGCAGGGCAACGCCGGACAGGCCAACTACGCCGCCGCCAAGGCGGGCCTCCACGGCCTCACCATGACCCTTGCGCGTGAGCTTGCCGGGCGTTCGATCACCGCCAACGCCGTCGCCCCTGGCTTCATCACCACGGACATGACCGACGAGCTGCCCGAGGAGGTGAAGCAGAAGATCCTTTCCTTCATCCCCCTGGGACGTTTCGGCTCCGTCACCGACATCGCCGCCATGGTCGACTATCTCGCCTCGGAAGAGGGGGGCTACGTCACCGGACAGGTCTTTTCGGTTGACGGAGGGATGGCCATCTGACACCCCAAAACCACCAAAAACCTTCTCTTATGCCCGAAAACATCGAACAGCGCGTCAAGGACATCGTGAAGAAGCAGCTCAACGTCACCGACGACCAGCTGAAGCCCGAGGCCACCTTCCAGGGCGACCTCAAGGCCGACTCCCTTGACCTCGTCGAAATCATCATGGCTTTCGAGGATGAGTTCGGTATCCAGATTCCCGAGGACAAGGCTCAGGGCATCAAGACCCTGGGCGACGCCATCAAGCATCTGCAGGCTACCGCGACCAAGTGACCGCGCGGGTCCCGCCTAGGCCCGAACTGTGAGCGCCAATTCCAGCCAGTCCCGCCGGGTCGTCGTCACGGGCATCGGCACGATATCGGCCCTTGGCAGCACCCTCGATGAATTCTGGGGCTCCCTCACCAAGGGGCGCTCCGGCATCGCACGCGTCACCCGCTTCGACCCGACCGACTTCCCCTCGAAGGTCGGCGCGGAGGTCTGCGATTTCGACCCCGGGAAGTACATGGACCCGAAGGAGGCCAAACGCAATGACCGCTACACTCAGCTGGCCGTCGCCGCCTCCCGACTCGCCATCGAGGACGCCAAGGTCGACACGTCCAAGCTGGTCCCTGAACGCTTCGGTGTGATCATCGGCTCGGGCATCGGCGGCATGGAGACCATTGAGAACCAGTCCCGCGTCCTCTTCGAGCGGGGCCCGGGTCGCGTCTCCCCCTTCACCATCCCTTCGCTCATCGCCAACATCGCCGCCGGCGTCGTGGCCATCGAGTTCAAGGCCAAGTCGGTCAACTTCGGGGTGGTTTCGGCCTGCGCCTCCGGCTCCCACGCTCTGGGCGAAGCGCACCGTCACATCCGTGACGGACACGCCGACATCATGCTCTCCGGCGGCTCGGAGGCCGCCATCACGCGCCTCGGCTACGCCGGGTTCTGCAACATGAAGGCGATGTCGACCGACTTCAATGACACCCCCGAGAAGGCCTCGCGTCCTTTTGACAAGCTGCGCGACGGCTTCGTCATGGGCGAGGGCGCCGGCGTCCTGGTCATCGAGACCCTTGAGCACGCCCAGGCGCGCGGGGCGAGGATCTACTGCGAGCTGGCCGGCTACGGCGCCACTTGCGACGCCTATCACATCACCGGCCAGGATCAGGAGGGCAGGGGTCTGGCGCTCTGCCTGGACCGCGCCCTTTCCGAGGCGGGCGTGAAGAAGGAGGAAGTCGGTTACATCAACGCGCACGGCACCTCGACCCCGATCAACGACCGTTGCGAGACCCTCGCCATCAAGCGCACCTTCGGCGACCACGCCCGCGCCCTCTCCATCTCCTCCACCAAGTCGATGACCGGACACCTGCTCGGCGCCGCCGGCGGCGTCGAGGCCGCGGTCTGCTGCCTCGCCATCCACCACGGGGTCATCCCGCCGACCATCAATTACGAGAACCCCGACCCCGACTGCGACCTGGACTATACGCCCAACGCCGCACGTCAGCGCAAGGTCGACGTGGCGGTCTCCAACAACCTGGGCTTCGGCGGACACAACGCCTCCCTGGTGTTCCGCCGCCTTTGAGCTGAAACCTGGGGCGTTCCTCGGGGTATAAGCACTGACACCCCGATGAGCCTTCGCGCCGTTCCTGCCTTATTCCTTTGCCTGGCGGCCGCGCTCCCCGCCCAGGAGACTCTGGAGGCCGCCCCTGCCGCCCCTGTGCCGGTGGTGCCCGTGAAGGTCGCTGCGCCCGCTCCCCCGGCCCAGATACGCCTGCGTGCGACCATCAGTCACCCTGACAAGAGCGGCAAGACCGAGGTGCTTTCGACGCCCTCCATAACGGCCGTCTCGGGCACGGAGGCCCGGGTCCAGATCCAAGCCAACGGCGGCAGGCCCGGTCCGGACGGAAAGCCGGCCGAGAACGCCCTGGAGATGTCGGCCACGCCGACTTACAACCCTGCGACGAACGAGATCACGGTATCGATGCGCGTGGTCCTGAACAGCGCGACGAAGCAGCCGGTCGATGAGAAGGAGGCCAAGAAGGAAGCCAAGCTCGCCTCCAAGGGCGGCACCTCTTCCGGACGCAAGGACGGCATCCCCTCGTTCTATTCGGCGCTGCCCAAGGAGAAGCTGTTTTCGCTGAGTGACTCCACCGGGACGCGCCGCTGGGTGCCGCTCGGTCGGGCCATCAACGGTTGGAAGCTCGAGTCCTACGACCCGGCGACCCAGATCCTGGTCATCACGCAGGGCGCAGCCCGGCATGAGCTCTCGCTCAACAAGTCCCTCATCTCCGCCAGCGCCACCGAGGTGAACACGACCGTGACCCTCAATCCCGGTCAGACCGTGCGCGTCGGCGGAATGGGCGGAATGGAAGTGTCGGTGTCCGCCGATCTTTCGCGCTGATCCGAGAGGGCGATCCGCCACTCGGCGGCCTCTCCGCTCACGCCGTGGGCCGTCAGACCGAGTTCGATTTCGTCAGACATCGGCTCCCGCACGGCGTGCCTCGGATCGGCCGGCAGGTCGGGCCGCGCCGCCCTGACGACGGCCCAGGCCGCCCAGGCGCGCCACTTCTTGATTTCAGCCCGCTCGCCTTTCACGCGGTCGGCCAGATGCTGGTAATGGACCCTGGCGTTGCCGGTGAAGGCTTCGCTGGGCTGGGCGACCATCCATCCGACCGTCCGGTAGGGCATCGGGTAGTCGCGCAGCGCCTCATCGCCCGAGGGCACGTCGCAATACAGCGCACGGTCGACGGCCAACATGGCGCGGGCGGGGAGGCCGTCCAGCCAGAGCTGCTGGGCGTATTCCAAGCATAGGCGGTAGAGCTCCGGGCCTTGGTCATCCCTCAGCGCATTCAGGTCACGCCAGGAGAGGGGGCGGCCGCACGAGGGCAGGAAGGGGCAGGGCGTCGACACGCGGCTCAGGGCTTGGCGTAGGGATTGGTCTGCTTCTCCGTGCCGACGCTGGTCCGTCCGCCATGACCCGGCATCAGCGTCACGTCATCGGGCAGGGAGTAGATGCGGGTGCGGATTGAGGCCAGCAGCTGGTTCCAGTCACCGTTGGGCAGGTCGGTGCGGCCGACCGAACCTTTGAAGATGGCGTCGCCGACGAAGGCCAGTTTCCGGTCAGCCTCGTAGAAGAGAATGCTGCCCGGGCAGTGCCCGGGTACGTGACGGACCTCGAAGCGATGGCCGCAGGTCTCGACCCGGTCGCCCTCATCGACCCAGCGGTCCACTTTGACCGAACGGAAATCGTCATCGGTCAGGGTGGGAATCATCGAGCGATAGCGGTTGCGATAGGCCTCGATGTTTTCGAGCAGTTCGCGATCATCCCGATGGGCGATGACCTTGGCGCCCGCGGCCGCGAAGCGATGCGCGTCGCACATGTGATCCCAGTGCCCGTGCGTGATCAGCAGGTGGGTGAGCCTTAACCTGCGCCGTCCGATCTCCTCCAGCAGCAGCCGTCCCGAGTCCTTGGGCGCGTCCACCACGCAGCAGTCGGGCCCTTCCTCGGCCATGACGAGGTAGGCGTTAGTCTCGAAGGGGCCCAGGGCCGCGGAGGCGAGCTTCATGCGGTTCAGGCGCTGAAGGCGCTTCGCATGGCCTCCTCCGCGCGATTGGGAGGGCGCACGGGCTTGAATTCGCGGTTCACGAAGGCGTGCACGGTGAAGCCCTCGACCAGCAGCTCACCCTCACGCTCGACCCGGTAGGTGAGCCGAAGGCGAGCCTTGGGCTTCTCAGCCAAGATCACGGTGATGCGGACGCGGTCGTCGAATCGGGAGGGGCGGTGGTAGGTGAGGCCCGTCTCCAGCACGGGCAGCAGGAATCCCTCTTGTTCGAGTTCCCGGTAGGGGATGCCCAGCTGGTCGAGGAGGGCCACGCGCGCCATTTCAAACCAAGGCAGGTAATTGCCGTGGTAGGTCACGCCCATGGCGTCCGTTTCGGCGAAACGCACTCGGGTCTCCACGCTGGCTTCCGGCATGGCGTCTTTCTGGTCCCGATGGGCCTGGTTTCCAATGCCAAACCCTCGGCTTTTGACGGCTTGCCCCGGCCTCGGTCCGGGGGAAGATGCGGCATGGGTCAGCGTGAGCGGTTCATTCTCTTCCTAGTCGGCGTCCTCCTCGGCGTGGGCCTGCTCTTCGGCATCAATTCCCGCTCGCAGCCGGAACGTGACCGGCGCCGCCAGGTCCGTGACGCGCTCAATCTTCCGGGGATGATGTACGATTATGCGGCGACCTCGCGCGGGTTCTACGGTCATTACGTGAAGCATGAGTCCGTCGAGACCCGTGCCGACGGCTCGAAGGTTCGTTCCATCGTGACCGGTGGCCGTCGTCGATATGACGCCCAGGGCAGGGAGCTTCCTGAGGAATATCTGCTGGTCCGTGAGACCTACGCCGCCGGTGTCGCCCTGGCCGAGGACGGCCCGGTCTCCGACTACGCCTTCCTCTTCGCGGACCGGATCGTCGTCACGCTCCGCCCCGGCCATAAGGCCGAGGAGGTCGTCCTGCCTTCGGGCGAAGTCGCGTCGTCCGTCGAAGGGCGTGCCGACCAAGCCTTGCTGCGCCTCGGTCGTTGGGTCGCCGCCTCGTCCGGACCGGACTGGTCCCGTCTTCCCGGTTTGCTCGCCCAAGTCAGGGCCATGCCCGCCGTGGCCTCGGCTGATTTCCTGATTATCGACTGGCGTGCGGAGTCGGACCTCATCCGCGCCGAATCCACGCGATGAGCCGCCCGTCCGTCAGTGACGGCGTCATCACCACGTTCCTTAGCTTAGGCGTCAACGTCGTGCTGGCCGCGGCCAAGTTCAGCGTCGGCTTCATCGCCTCCTCACAGGCGCTGATCGCCGACGGCGTCCATTCGCTCGTCGACCTCGTGACCGACGTGGCCGCCTACGTCGGGCTCAAGTACTCGGACCTTCCGAAGGATTAGGACCATCCCCTACGGCCATCATCGTATCTCCACCCTCGCCGCGCTCCTGATATCGGCCGTCGTGGTGGCCCTCTGCGTCGGCCTGACTTGGCAATCGGGCCTCGGTCTGGTCGACGGCGGCAAGCTAGTCGTCTCGGGCGTGGCCGCTGCTTGGGTCCCAGGCGTCGCGTTGGTCGTGAAGGAGGGGTTCTACCGCTACGCCCGCCGTCAGCTCGAAAGGCTGGGCTCCAGACTCCTCATGGCCAACGCCGCCGACCATCGGGCTGACGCGGTCGCCTCGCTCATGGCCCTTGTCACGGTGCTGGTCGCCAATCTCAGTGAGGACTTGGCCGGCGCCGACACCTGGTGGGGCTGGTGCTGGCCGGTTGGCTCGGTTCCGAAGGGGCGAGGATCTTCCTTGGCGCCTGCTCCGACCTCATGGACCGCGCTCCGGCTGAATCGGTACTCAAGGACCTCAGCGAGCACATCCTCGCCACTCCGGGCGCTAAAGGATTCCACGCTTTCCGCGCCCGTCGTCTCGGTGACCGCTTCGAGGTCGATTTCCACCTGCAGGTGGCCGAGACCGCCACGGTGGCGGAAGGCCATGCCATCGCTGGACGCATCAAGGCGGACATCCTCCGCTCCCACCCCGAGGTCGTTTCCGTGCTCGTGCACGTCGAGCCTGACATGTCCCAGCACTGTAAGCGCGAAGGGCACCACGGAGGCACTTGCTGAGTCAGCCCGGGGTCGAGTAGGTCCTGCGTCCGAAACGACCTGCGAGCCAGGCCTGCAGGTCGAGGAAGTCCTTGGGAGGTTCGGCGACGATCGTGACAGGCTTCCCCGTCTGCGGGTGCGTGAGCGTCAGGCGGTGGGCGTGCAGCATCACGCGGGGCATGGGCCATCCGGTGAAGGCGGGGACGTCGAATTTACCGTAGGTTCGGTCGCCCAAGATCGGGTGCCCTAGGTGCGCGAGATGGACGCGGATCTGGTGCGTGCGGCCGGTGTGAGGGCAGGCGCGGATCAATGCGGCCTGCTCGCCATATTTCTCCTCCACCCGCCAGTCCGTGACGGCTTCGCGGCCGTCTTCGCGGACCGCCATGCGCACCCGTACCGTACGGTGACGGTCGATGGCGGCGTCGATTACGCCGGACAGCAGCCGGGGCGCCTTGTCGACGAGGGCGAGGTATTCCTTCTGCGCGGTGCGCTCGGTGAACTGCGTCACCAGAGCATGGTAGGCCTTGTCGGTCTTGGCGAGCGCGATCACGCCGGAGGTCTCGCGGTCGAGACGGTGCACGACGCCGGGCCGGGGGGCGCCGCCGGCCGGTGCGAGCTTGCCCTTGGTGTGGTGAAGCAGGCCGTGCACCACCGAGACTTCGTCGGAGCCCTGGACCGGGTGCGTCAGGAGTCCCGCCGGCTTGTTGATGGCGATGAGGTGGGCGTCCTCGAGGAGCACCTCGAGGCGCAGCTTCACGGGGCGGGCCGTGGGCTCGCCGGGCGAGGGCAGGGCGACCTCGACGGCGTCGCCGGGGTTGAGCACCGTGCGGCAGTCCGCCGGCTGGCCGTTGACCTTCACCATGCCGAGGTCGAGGGCCTTCTGCACGCGTGAGCGGCTGACGCCGTCGAGCAGCGTGGCGATGATCTTGTCCGCGCGGGCGGGCTCGAACTCGCCCGGGATGCGGGTCTTGAAGATCTCATCCGGGCGCACCTCCTCGGTCGGTACCTTGGCCGGGCGGGAAGAGTAGGGCACGCGCGGGGCGGGCCTGGACTTTCGTCCGAGCGCCCTGGCCGTGCGGGCCTGCGGCCGGGAGCCAATGCGCTTCAGCTGGGTCTTGGCGCGCTTGCGAGGCGGCGCCATCTTACTTGGACTTGCCCAGCAGGTAGGCGGGATTGAGCTTCTGGAGCTCCTTGGCGACGAAGAGCCCGTCCTTGCGGATCACCTTGCCGTCGAAGCGGATCTCCCCGCCGCCGAATTCGGGACGCTGGATGCAGACCATGTCCCAGTGCACCGAGGAGTGATTGCCGTTGTCCGTCGTCTCGTAGCACTTACCCGGCGTGAAGTGGAAGGACCCCGCGATTTTCTCGTCGAAGAGGATGTCCTGCATCGGGCTGAGGATGTGCGGGTTGAAGGCGATGGCGAACTCCCCGATGAACCGCGCGCCCTCGTCGGTGTCGAGGATCTCGTTGAGGCGCTTGGTGTTGTTCGCGGTGGCCTCGACGATCCTGCCCTTGCGGAAGACCAGGCGGATGTTTTCGAAGGAGACGCCCTGATAGATCGTCGCGCAGTTGTACTGCAGCGTGCCATTGACGGAATCCTTGATCGGCGCGGTGAAGACCTCGCCGTCGGGGATGTTGTATTCGCCGCCGCAGGGCACGGCGTTCATGCCCTTGATGCTGAACCTGAGGTCAGTACCCGGGCCGGTGATGCGGACCTCGTCGGTCTTCATCATGGCCCGTTTCAGCGCCTCCATGCCCGGAATCATGCGGGAGTAGTCGAGCGTGCAGACCCGAAAGTAGAAGTCGGCGAAGCCCTCGGTGCTCATCTTGGCCTGCTGGGCCATGGACGAAGTCGGCCAGCGGAGCACGACCCACTTGGTCTTGTTGACGCGGTGGTCGAGGACCGGGCGCATGATTTCGGAGTTCAGCCTGGCGTGGCCGGCGGGCACGTCACTGCCCTCGAAGATGTTGTCGGAGCCGCGCACGGCGATGAAGGCCTGCATCTTCCTCATGCGGGCGAGCTCGTGAGCGGCGGTCAGCTTGAACTGTGCCTTGGTGCCGTCCTTGACCATCTCGCGGCCGACGCGGGCACGGTGCAGGTTCACCATCGGGGTGGCGCCGCGGGCCCGGGCTGCGCGGATGAGCGCGATTACGAAGTCGTCCGGCACTTCATGCGCATCGATCAGTACGTTCTCACCCCTCTTCAGCCGGGTCGAGAAGCCGCAAAGCACGTCGGCCAGTTTTCCGTATCGAGGGTCCATGCCGGAGGTTTGCCCCGGGGCGGGGCGTTTCCAAGGCGAAAGGAGCGCTTGCGAAGGACGCTCTTCGGTGGAGCATGCAGGCATGAGCGACTCGGCCGGAGATGCGAGACGGCTGGCCGATGAGGCCGCGTTCTACTTCGCCGTCGGCGATGAGAAGGCCGCGCTCGCCTGTCTGGAGTCGGCGGTGGGGGCCGACCCGGCTTGCTTCGAAGCATGGCTGGCCGCCGCGGAGATTCACTTCGCCTCCCGTCGGTTGGACGAGGCCTTGGCCGCCGCCGAGCGTGCGCTGGGCTTGCGTCCCAAGGACGTGCATGTGCACACCTCGCTCTCACGCATCTGGATGGAGCGGGGCGACAAGACCAAGGCCGAGCATCACGGGGCCCAGGCCCGCATCTTCGGCTGGGGTCAGCAGCTCAAGGAGCCGGACGCAGGGCAGGGCGATCTGGTTTGAGCGGTGTGACACACCCCAGCCGGCGGCTTGGGACAGCCTGTCCCGTAATAACGACCTTTTAGGGGCTCCAATCGGGTCGGAGCCCGCCCCAACCCTAAAAAAACCCCGTAATCGGTTGCCAATCCCAGCTGGAACGGTTTTGGCATCCCTTCTGCACCTGTGCGGAAGTCCATCCGGACGTATCTCTACCCAAACCCAACCAACATGGCCAAGAACACCAAACCCTCCGTCAAGCCCCTCGGTGACCGCGTCCTCCTGCAGCGCATCGAGGAGTCCGAAGAAATCAAGGGCGGCATCATCATCCCCGACACCGCCAAGGAGAAGCCCCAGGAAGCTAAGGTCATTGCCCTTGGCACCGGCGGTCTCGACAAGGACGGCAAGAAGCTACCCTTCAACGTCAAGGTCGGTGACAAGGTCCTCGTCGGCAAGTACGCCGGCCAGGAGGTCAAGCTCGACGACGTCACCTTCCTCCTCCTCTCCGAGTCCGAGATCCTCGCCGTAATCGAGTAATCCGGTCCCACTGAAAACCTTCAACCCACACCAACATGTCTAAGAAGCAGATCCTGTTCGATGAGGCCGCCCGCCGCAAGGTGCTCAACGGCGTCTCCATTCTCGCCCGCGCCGTCAAGGTCACCCTCGGTCCCAAGGGCCGGAACGTGATGATCGACAAGAAATTCGGCGCCCCCAAGGTCACCAAGGACGGCGTCACCGTCGCCAAGGAGATCGAACTCGACGATCCCTATGAGAACATGGGCGCCCAGATGGTGCGCGAAGTCGCTTCCCGCACCGCCGACAAGGCCGGTGACGGCACCACGACCGCGACCGTCCTAGGCGAAGCCATCTACCGCGAAGGTCTCCGCTTCGTCGCCGCTGGCGCGAACCCGATCTTCGTCAAGCGCGGCGTCGACAAAGCCGTCGAGGCCATCGTGAAGGAGCTCGCCGACATCTCAAAGAAGATCAAGACCCGCGAGGAGATCAAGCAGGTCGCCACCGTCTCGGCCAACTGGGACGAGTCCGTTGGCAACATCATCGCCGAGGCCATGGACAAGGTCGGCAAGGACGGCACCATCACCGTCGAGGAGGCCAAGACCATTGAGACCACCCTCGAAGTCGTGGAAGGCATGCAGTTCGACAAGGGCTACCTGTCCCCCTACTTCGCGACCAACGCCGAGTCGCTTGAGGCCGTCCTCGAGGACGCCTACATCCTGCTCTACGAGAAAAAAATCAGCTCCATGAAGGACCTTCTCCCGGTCCTCCAGGAGGTCGCCAAGACCGGCAAGCCGCTGCTCATCATCTCCGAAGAGGTGGAGGGCGAGGCCCTCGCCACGCTCGTGGTCAACCGCCTCCGCGGCACCATCAACGTCTGCGCCGTCAAGGCCCCGGGCTTCGGTGACCGCCGCAAGGCCATGATGGAGGACATCGCCGTCCTCACCGGCGGACGCTTCGTCACCGAGGACCTCGGCATCAAGCTCGAGTCCCTCAAGGTGGCCGACCTCGGCCGCGCCAAGCGCATCGTGGTCGACAAGGAGAACACCACCGTCATCCAGGGTGCCGGCAAGTCCTCCGACATCCAGGGCCGCGTGAAGCTGATCCGTCGCCAGATCGAGGAGACCACCTCCGACTACGACAAGGAGAAGCTGCAGGAGCGCCTCGCCAAGCTCGCCGGAGGCGTCGCCGTCATCCACGTCGGAGCCGCCACCGAGAGCGAGCTTAAGGAGAAGAAGGACCGCGTCGATGACGCGCTCAACGCCACCCGCGCCGCCGTCGAGGAAGGTATCGTGGCCGGAGGCGGCGTAGCGCTGCTCCGCACGGTCAAGGCCATCGACGGTCTCATCAAGGCGCTGGAAGGCGACGAGAAAATCGGCGCCCAGATTGTCCGCCGCGCCATCGAGGAGCCGCTTCGCACGCTGTGCTTCAACGCCGGCGTCGAAGGCTCCCTGATCGTCCAGGAGGTCCTCCTCAAGCACAAGGGCAACCACGGCTACAACGTCGCCACTGGTGAGTACCAGGATCTGGTCTCCGCCGGCGTGGTCGACCCGACCAAGGTCACCCGCACCGCGATCACCAACGCCGCCTCGGTGGCCGGCCTGCTCCTCACCACGGAGTGCCTCATCACCGACCTGCCTGAGGATCCCAAGCCTGCGGCCGGCGGCGACCCCCACGACAACTGATTCCGCCCGGCAGCACTGAGCACGGCGCCCGCAAGGGCGCCGTTTTTTTTACCCCGGGTTTCATCTTTGCGACACTGGGGGCCGGGCAGGGCGGCCGGGTCGTATCTTTATGGGGCTTCATCCGTTGCGTGATTGGTGTCCCACGCTTTATCTGTGCTCACCCCATGAGAAGCCTGTCAGCCCTGTTTTTAATCCTCATCGCCTCGGTCCAGGCCGCTCCGCTCAGGGTGCTGTACTTGGACGTCGCCGGCGCCGAGCAGGCCGCCAAGGGCCCCCTACACGACCTGATGGCCGCCCACGGACGTGACGCCATCTGGTTCGATTACCACCGCGAGGCCCCCTCGGCCGATGACCTCCGCCGCTACGACGCCGTCGTCGTGGTCGGCGGAGCGCTAAGTTCCGGCCTCCCCGACCTCTCCGCCCAGGCCAAGGACCCCGCCGCCTTCCGCACGGCCCTCGAGCAGGCTCTGCCCGCCGGCCGCAAGGCCGCCTGGCAGGCCTTCCTCGCGCAGCGCGAGGCCGAGGTGCGCGAGAAGAATCCCAACGTCGCGAATTATGAGAAGCGCCCCGAGCCGCTGACTTTCCAGAAGCCCTACTCGGTCAAGGGCAGCATGGAGCGCACGCAGGTCCCGGCCGACATGCGTCTGGTGCTCTTCGCCGCCGAGCCGGACATCGCTAAGCCCGTCGCCCTCGCCTGGGACGAACGCGGCCGCCTCTGGGTCGCCGAGACCCGCGACTACCCCCACGGGGTGATGGAGGACCAGCGGATGGGCAATGACTCCATCAAGATCTGCGAGGACACCGATGGCGACGGCCGGGCCGACAAGTTCACAGTCTTCGCCGACAAGCTCAATATCCCGACGAGCTTCGTCTTCGCCCGGGGCGGCATCATCGTCTCGCAGTCGCCGACCTTCGTGTTCCTCAAGGACACGGACGGCGACGACCGTGCCGACGTGCGTGAGGTCATCATGACCGGCTTCGGCATCCGTGACACGCACGCCCAGGCCAGCAGCCTCTCCTACGGTTACGACAACTGGCTCCGCGGGGCGGTGGGCTACAGCGGCTTCGACGGCGAGGTCGGCGGCAAGAAGCTCGGCTTCGCCATGGGCAGCTACCGATTCAAGTCCGACGGCTCGTCCGTGGAGTTCCTCCATCAGTTCACCAACAATACCTGGGGCCAGGGCGCTAACGCCGCGGGCGACGCCTTCGGCGGCACGGCCAACAATGCACCGATCTTCTTCGGCGGCATCCCGGCCTCGGCCTGGAGCCGGGGCGGCAGCGGGCTCACTGCCAGGCCCATCAATCTCGTCGGCGAAGCCCACACCATCACCCCCAACTTCCGCCAGGTCGACGTGATGGGCGGCTACACGGCCGCCGCCGGCTCGACCTTCGTCTACTCCAAGGCCCTTCCTTCCCGTCTGCAGGGACGCGTCCTCGTCTGCGAGCCGACCATGAAGCTCGTCGCCGCCATGGACGTCAGGCCGGCCGGTGCAGGCTATGAGGCCCGTGACGGCTTCAACGTCCTCGCCAGCTCCGACGAGTGGCTGTCTCCGGTCTTCGCCGAGGTCGGCCCCGACGGCGCCATCTGGGTCGCCGACTTCCAGAACTTCATCATCCAGCACAATCCCACGCCTTCGCCTGAACGCGGCGGCTACAAAGCCGTCACCGGGGTCGGCGGCGCCCACGAGAACCCGCTGCGCGACCATTCCCGCGGCCGCATCTACCGCATCGTCTGTGACCGTCCCGGCGCCGTCGAGAACCCCGCGCAGGGACTTTCTGACGTCGAGCTGGTCAAGGGACTCTCCGGCTCGACGCAGTATGGACGCCTCCGCGCGCAGCGACTGCTCGTCGAGGGACGCCGCGTCGCTGCCGTCCCTGCGCTGCGCGAACTCCTCGGCGCGACCGACGGAATCGCCGGACTGCACGCGCTCTGGACATTGCACGGTCTCGGCGCGCTGTCCGAGGACGACCACCGTAAGGCCCTCCTTTCCCCCTCGGCCGAGCTGCGCCGCAACGCCGTTCGCGCCTTGGGCTCGGATGACGCTGCCCGCCGCCTCTTCTTCGGTTCCGGACTCGTGGCCGACAAGGATCCCGCGGTGCGACTGGCCGCCCTGGTGAAGCTTTCCGAGTTCCCCACGACCCCTGAGATCCAGACGCTCGTGCGCGGTCTCGCCGCGGACTCTGCGGTGAAGTCCGACGAATGGCTTGCGGGCGCGGTCAAGGCCCTCGGACGCCGCCATCAGGCGCTCGTCTACCGCGAAGGTCCGAACCTCCTGCCCAATCCGGGCTTCGAGGAGCTCGATGACAAGAAGCTGCCCGTGGGCTGGAAGCGGCGCGACTACGGCCGTCGGCCGGGCAACGCGACCGCCCAGTGGGGCATCGTCATCGACCCCAAGATGGTGCATTCAGGCAAGCATGCCGTGCGGGGCATCACCCGTGAGGACGGCGACACGAGCTTCTTCGCCGACGTCGCGATCAAGCCCAATACCGAGTACCGCCTGAGCGCCTGGATCAAGACCCATGCCTTCCGCGGCAAGGCCAGCCTCAACGATCACATCGGGCGCGCCGAGACCAACACGATCTCCCGCAACCAGGACTGGACCGAGGTCGAGGTCGTCTTCAACTCCGGTACCCGTACCAAGGCCAGCATCAACCTGCTCCACGTCGGCAAGGGCGACATCTACTTCGACGACGTGAAGCTCTGCGAGCTGCTGCCTTTGGACGAGGCGCCCCTTGCCGCCGGCGACGCTAAGCGCGGCGAGGGTCTCTTCTGGAGCCACCCCACCGCCGCCTGCGCCACCTGCCACATGGTGGGAGGGAAGGGCAGCGCCATCGGTCCGGCCCTCGACAATCTCGCCGTCCGCGTCACGCCGGCTTACATCCAGGAGTCGCTGCTCGAGCCGAACAAGGTCCTGGCCAAGGGATACGAGGCGCTCGGCGTTTCGCCCATGCCGCCCATGGGGCTCATCCTCAAGCCCCAGGAGCTCGAGGACGTGAAGGTCTACCTCCAGACCTTGCGCTGACAGCATTCGGATTGCCTCCTTCTCGGATGGAGCAAGGCTCCGTCCATGGCCGTCGAGCTTGAGAAGGAGCGTAGTCCGATCTTCGGGATCATCCTGTTCCTGCTGATTCCCGTCGTCGCGGGATTCATCCTCTGGAACGGGATACCCGGTTCCAAGTTCAACGGCGTTCGACCGGGCATCTTCTTTCCCCTGCAGACTCAGCTGCCGGAGGACGCGCGCTTCATGGACAACCGCATCAAGTGCGACTCCAAGGAGGCTCTCACGGCCGTGCAGGCCGCTCTCCGCAAGGTCCAGCCCGACTTCCCGGTCCAGTTCGTCTCGGTGCAGCTCGAGAATTTCCAGTCCGGTTACAAGTTCCGCGTCAGCTACCCCACCTACTACGCCCAGAGGATGGACTTCAGCGCCGGCTGGCCGACCTTCCGCAAGGGCGCCATCGTGGGCGACGCCGACCTCGAGGCCCAGGTGAAGGCCAAGGACGACCAGCTCGAGAAGGTCATCCGCGAGGCCTTGGAGGCCTATTTCAAGTCCAAGGGAGCGCACTAAGGTGAGGAGCCCCGGATCGCTCCGGGACTCCTGCACAAAGTGGGGTGATTGAGGGGACTTGAACCCCCGACCCCTGGTACCACAAACCAGTGCTCTAACCAACTGAGCTACAACCACCGTGCGCCCTCCCCTTGGGAAAAGGGAGGTAAATACAGATTGTCCGGGGCCGGATTGTCAAACTCTGACGCAAGGGCAGGGGACACTTGCATCGTCTCGGCGGATGTGCTGGTCTGTCTGCTTTCCGCGCCCCCATGGGGCCGGGTTTCCATCCAAACCACTCAATGTCCACGTTCTCCGACCTCGGCCTGCCCGAGCCCGTGCTCCGCGCCCTGACCGAAAGCGGATACGTCAACCCCACGCCAATCCAGGCCGCCGCCATCCCCGCCGTACTGGCCAAGCGCGACATCATCGGCTCCGCCCAGACGGGCACCGGCAAGACCGCCGCCTTCGCCCTCCCGACGTTGGCCCGACTTGGACCGGCCGGAGGCAAGCCCCGCTGCCTCGTCCTGGTTCCCACCCGCGAGCTGGCCATCCAGGTCGACGAGAATTTCCGCAAGTACGGCAAGCACCTCGGCACGCGCACTGCGCTCCTCTACGGAGGAGTCGGCTACGGCGCCCAAGTCAAGGCGCTGGAGGAGGGGGTGGATGTCGTCATCGCCACGCCCGGACGCCTCCTCGACCTGCATGAGCAGAAGATCCTGGACCTGCGTTCAATTCAGGTGCTCATCCTCGACGAGGTCGACCGCATGCTGGACATGGGCTTCATCGAGGACGTGTCCCGCATCGTCAACTACTGCCCCAAGGACCGCCAGACGCTGCTTTTCTCCGCCACGGTCAGCGACGCCATCGGCCGCATCGCCGGCTGGGCCCTGCGCGACCCCGTCACGGTCGACGTGCGTACGGGCACGACCGCAGCCGACACGGTCGAGCACGCGATTTACCCGGTCGACGTCTTCCAGAAGTACGACCTGCTGCTGGACCTGCTCAAACGCAGCGGTTACAAGTCGGTCATTGTCTTCACCCGCACCAAACGCGACGCCGACCGCATCGCCGAATGGATCGAAGGCCACGGTACGCCCGTGGCTACGATGCACGCCGACCGTTCGCAGACCGAGCGCGCGGAGGCCCTCGCGGGCTTCAAGTCGGGTAAATACGCCGTGATGGTCGCGACCGACATCGCCTCGCGCGGCCTCGACATCCGCGGCGTGACGCACGTCATCAACTACAACGTGCCGGAGCATGCCGAGGACTACGTCCACCGCATCGGCCGCACGGGCCGCGCTTCCGCCGAGGGCGAGGCCTTCACGCTCTTCTCACCCGACGAGATGCACCACTTGCAGCAGATCGAGCTCCTGCTGGGCAGGCCGATCGAGCGCCGCAAGCTCGAGGGCTTCCGCTATTATTCTGAGCCGCAGCTGACCCCGGGAGGCTCCAAGGCCGCCGCGGGCCCGCGCAAGCGCAACCGCTGAAGGTGCCCGCGTCCGCCGCCGAGCCTCCGATGCTCCGCGCACTGGAGCTGGCCCGGCGGGCCTGGGGCGCCACGCACCCCAACCCGATGGTGGGCGCGGTGATCACCGAGGAGGGAAGGGCGGTCGCCGAGGGCTGGCACGAGGCCGCTGGCGGACCGCATGCCGAAGTGGCCGCCTTGCGCGCCCTGGGGCGTCGCCCGGCCCCCAGCGCCGTGCTGCACGTCACGCTGGAGCCCTGCTGCACACACGGACGTACGCCGCCTTGCGTGGAGGCCATCCTCGCCTCCGGCATCCGAACGGTCGTCGTGGGCGCCCGTGACCCCAACCCGGCGCATGCCGGCAAGGGCCTCGATCTGCTGCGCAAAGCGGGCGTGGCGGTGGTGGAGGGCGTGCTCGAGGAGGCCTGCAGGGACCTTAACTTCATCTTCAACCATTGGATTGTCCGTCGCCGTCCGCTGCTGGCCCTCAAGGTCGCGGCCACGCTGGACGGACTGCTGGTGCCGTCGGCTGGCGCTCCGCGCGAGCTCACGGGTCCGCAGGCCCGTGCCGACGTGCATCGGTGGCGCAGGCTGTTCCCGGCCGTGGCGGTCAGCGCCGACACCCTGCTGGCCGACAACCCCCGTCTGACCGCCCGCGACGACGGCCCGGAGCGCTGCCCAATCCGTTTCGTGCTCGATCGGCGTTTCCGGTCCGCAGGTCGCTCTGGACTCTATCTTTTCAGCGACCATCATCGCGACCGTACGGTCGTCGTGGGGCTCGCCTCAGAAGTCCGTCCTGCCGACGCCGCATGGTATGAGGCCGAGGGCGTCCGCACCTGGGCCCTTCCGGGCGATTCCGACGGCTTCATCGCTGCGTGGTCGGAGCGCTGCGCCTCCGAGGGCGTCACTGGAGTGATGATCGAGGGCGGCCCCGGGCTTTCTTCGGCGCTGCTGGACGACCACGCCGTCGACATGCTCTTCGCCTACGTCGCACCGAAGCTGGGAGGCGACCCGTCCCACGGGCCTTGGTTCGGCTCCCAACCTCCGATTCTGAACGCGGTGAGGGTTGAACAACTGGGGGATGATGTGCTTTTCCGTGGCGTGATAGGTCGTTGATTTGGGGGATTTTCACGTCGGCCGAGCCCACAAAAGGCCTCTTTTCACCGTATGGTGCTGACCCGGTCGGGCGGCTGCCGCTTTTATCTCGACTTTTCAAGGAAAAGTTTCATATTTGCGTGTTCGCCGCCTCTGCATTCTAGCAGGCCGGACCTAACCTTCTAAATCCAAAGCACTTATGGCTGAAAAAATCTTGGACTTCAGGAAGAGGGAGAAGCCCACTTTCGCTGCGCTCATCGAGAAGAAGCGCGACGGTGGTGAGTTCACCGCTGATGAAATCAGGCAGATCGTGGACTCGGTCATGGACGCCGAGATGCCCGAGGCCCAGCAGGCCGCCCTGGCCATGGCCATCTACTTCAAGCAGATGTCCGCCCAGGAAATTGCGCTGCTCGCCGAGGAGCTTCGTCTCTCCGGTGACGTGATCGACATGGACCGTCTCACCCAGCCCAAAATCGCCAAGGTCTCGACGGGCGGCGTGGGCGACAAGACCTCCCTGGTGCTCGGCCCCCTCGGAGCCGCGGCCGGCGTGGTCATGCCGGGCATGAACGGCAAGGACGAGGAGTTCTGCATCTCCAGCGTCGAGAAGCTCTCTTCGATCCCCGGCTTCAAGGGCAAGGCCACGATGGACCAATTCCGTCAGCAGCTCGAGCGCACTGGCTGCGCCGTGACGGAGCAGTGCAGTGAAATCGCCCCCGCCGACGACATCCTCTACACCCTGCGCCAGAAGACGGGCACAATCCCGTCCCTGCCGCTCATCACGGGAAGCATCCTTTCCAAGAAGCTCGCCGAAGGCTGCGAGGGCCTAGTAATCGACGTGAAGTGGGGCAACGGCTCCTTCATCCGCGATCTCGAGCAGGCCAAGCAGCTCGCTCGTATCGTCACCCGCGTCGCCCGCTCGGTCAACCGCAAGTGCGTAGCCCTCGTGACCGACATCAACCAGCCCCTCGGCGACTCCGTCGGCACGGGTCTCGAAGTCCTCGAGGCCGTCCGCTTGCTCAAGGGCGAAGGTCCCGAAGACCTGCAGGATCTCGTCCTCAAACTGGGCATGGAAGTCGTGCGCCTCGCCGGCGTTGCCGGTTCGACCCTCTCCGCCAAGCAGACCGTCGAGAAGCACCTCAAGGACGGCTCCGCCCTCGAGAAATTCAAAGCCATGGTCCGCGCCCAAGGCGGCAAGACCGACTGGATAGACGATCCCTCGAAGTTCCCTAAGGCGAAGTTCATCCGCAAGCTGCCCGCCCCGAAGCGCGGCTACGTACACACCATCGACGCCGGCAAAATCGCCCAGGGCGTGCGCCTCCTCGCCACCCTCAAGGACGGCACGCTCGACCCGTCGGTCGGCGTCACTGAAATCCGCAAGGTCGGCACGCAGGTCAAGCAGGGCGAGCCGCTAATCATGATCCATTACAACGACGAGGCCAAGGTCGACACCGCGCTGCCTTACTTCCGCGACGCCTACCGTCTCGCTCCCAAGCGCCCGAACATGCCCCCGCTCGTCGTCGAGCGTGTGGCCTGAGCGGTTCCACTGGAGAAGAAGGGCCGCGGAACAATCCGCGGCCCTTTTGTTTTCAGCCCGCTATGTTCAGCGGCCGAGGCCTTCAGGAACTACTCCAGCTGGAACCAGGAGTCGCGGTCGGCCTTGAATCTGCCGGCTTCCTTGCCGGCGGCGGGGGGCTAAGGTCGGACGTCCTTGCGGTAGATGTCGGCGACGAGCACGTTGCAACCCAGGCCAACTGGCTTGCGCGCGGCCTCCTTCTCGTGGTCGCTGATGCCGGTCCACCGGTGGATGCTGGGCACACCGGGGCGCCGGCCGGTCGCGGCGTCGTCGTAGGCGTGCCAGCCGGCAAAGGACCACGCCGCCTTGTATCTGAGGGGCCGTTCGACGACGGCCGCGGTCAGTGATACCAGCGTTCCCACCATGGCCGTGACGAGAGTGCGGCGACACTTCATGGCCTCCCGCAGGACCCGTGTCCGTCGGAGCAAGCGCTCAGGCCTCAGGCCAGGCCACGCTTGCTGGCCGCCGCGAAATCCAGGAAGTCCTTGACGATGCGGCTGGACGATTCCGGCAGCGTGTGCGCCTTCTCCATGGCCTGCGAGGTGTTCAGTCCGTCCCGGTAGAAGATCCGGTGCATCATCTTGGCTGTGGCGATCTCGTCCTCGGAGAAGCCGGAACGCTTGAGGCCAACCGCGTTGACCATCTTGGTCTCGCAGGGGTTGCCGTCGGCGATGACGAAGGGAGGTACGTCCTGGACGCATTTGGAGCAAGCGGCGACCATCGCATGGTCGCCGATGCGGCAGAACTGATGGATGCCCGCGTTCCAGCCGATGTTCACGTGGTCGCCCACGTGCACGTGACCGGCCAAGGCGGAGTGGCTGGACATGACCAGATGGCTGCCGATGACGCAGTCGTGGGCGACGTGGGAGTAGGCGAGGAGCACGTTGTCATCGCCCAGCACGGTCCATTCGCCCTCCTGGGTGCCGAGGTGGACGCTCACATACTCACGGAACACGTTGCGGGCGCCGATGCGCAGGCCCGGACGTCCCGGGCGGGCCTTGAGGTCCTGGGTGCGGCCGCCGATGAGGGCGTAGGGGTGGACCTCACAGTCGGGACCGGTCTCCGTGCGACCCTCGACGGTCGCGTGATGCAGGACCTTAGTGCGGTCGCCCAGGGTCACGTCGGCTCCGATGAAGGCGTAGGCTCCCACCTCGACGTCGGCGCCCAGCCGGGCGCCCGGCTCGACGATCGCGGTCGGGTGGATGCGGGCGGCCATCCTTCAGTCCTGGTTGACAGAGTCGGCGATGGTGAAGAGCAGCTCGGCCGAGGAGACCGACTCTCCGTTCACGAAGCACTCGCACTCGGCCGCGGCGATCCGTCCGCGCACCTTGGTCAGCTTGGCCCGGATCTCCAGCACGTCTCCCGGCACCACGGCCTTGCGGAATTTCACCTTGTCCGCGCTCATGAAGAAGACGACCTTTGGCGCGTCATCGGCCTGATCTCGGCGCAGCATGATCAGGCCGGAGGCCTGAGCCATGGCTTCGACCTGCAGGACGCCGGGCATGATGGGCTGGCCCGGGAAGTGGCCCTGGAAGTAGGGCTCGTTGATGGTGACGTTCTTGATGGCCACCAGGGAGTCGTCGGTCAGCTCCACCACGCGGTCGACCATGACGAAGGGGTAGCGGTGGGGCAGGGCGTTCAAGATCTGCCGGATGTCGAGGGCGTTGCCGAGGGGGGAGATGGGGGCTTCGACCTTCGGCTTCTTAGCGGCCGCACGGGGTTTCGCCGCCGTCTTGGAGTCCTGCCACTGCTGGCGGATCGCGGCGGCCAGACGGGCGTTCAGGGCGTGCCCCGGGCGGACGGCGATGATGTGCGCCTTGACGCGCACGCCGGCGAGCACGATGTCGCCGATGATGTCGAGAATCTTGTGCCTGACCAGCTCGTCGCTGAAGCGCAGGGGCTCCTTGCTGACGATTTTGTCACCCTTGAGGAGGATGGCGGAGTCGAGCGAGCCGCCCTGGATGAGACCCTTCTTGAGGAGGTTCTCGATGTCCTCGTAGACGGTGAAGGTGCGCGCGGGCGCAATCTCCGAGGCGTAGGTCTCGGGGTCGATGTCAATCGTGAGGTGCTGGGTGTGGATGCCGCGGTCATCCGTCGAGGTGCAGGTGATGCGCAGGCCGTCGAAGGGCAGGGCGATGATGGACCGGCTGCCCTCGTTGATGGTGATGGGGTGGGTGAGCGTGAAGGTCTCGCGGTCCTGGTCCTGGTTCACCAGGCCGCACTGATGCACGAGGGTAGTGAAGGGCCTCGCCGATCCGTCCACGATTGGCGGTTCGGAGGCGTCGAGCTCGACGACGGCGTTGTCCACGCCCATGCCGATGAGGGCCGAGAGGACGTGCTCGATGGTGTGCAGCTTGACCGACTCCGAAGACACCGTGGTCTTCCTTTCCAATTCGGTGACCATCTCCGAGACCGGGCGTACCTCGGGCTTGCCGATGAGGTCGACGCGGCGGAAGACGATGCCGGTGTCAGGGGCGCCGGGACACAGGGTGAGGGTCACCTCCTGGCCAGTGTGCAGGGCCTTGCCCTTGACCGAGGCGGCTTTGCCGAGGGTGCGCTGTTTCATGCCTTCATTTAGTTATTCACAGGGTAAACTCTCTGTAAAGGCATAGTTTTGAGGGGTTTGGGGCAGAATTCACGGGGAAGGGAGGGAGGGAGGTTGTCGGGGGTGGCCGCGGAAAGGGGTGGCGCCGGGACCGGGGAGGGCGATGCCGATGTACGATGGATGATGGAAGATCAGGGATGAAGGCTGGACCCAAATCCTATCCTGCAACGTCCATCATTCATCGGCTGTTTCCATCTGCCTCTCGCCGTTCCAGCCCTAGCGCTGGCGATAGCTCTGGCTCTCGCGGCGACGTTCATCGCTGCGATCACTTGTTCACAAGCTCGTCCGTTCCTTGACAGTGCAGGAGCGTGAAAAGAAGGTTTCCGCGTGCTGCTGGTCATCGATAATTACGACTCCTTCACCTACAATCTGGTGCAGTATTTCGGCCAGCTGGGAGTCGAACAGAAGGTCTTTCGCAATGACCAGATCACGGTCAAGGAAGCCCTTGCGCTGAACCCTGACCGGGTGATGATCTCCCCTGGCCCCTGCTCACCCTCCGAGGCGGGCGTCTCCTGCGACATAATCCGCGCGTTCGCAGGCAGGAAGCCCGTGCTCGGGGTCTGCCTCGGTCATCAGGCCGTCGGTCAGGTGTACGGCGGTAAGGTCGTGCGCGCGCCTTCGCTCATGCACGGTAAGACGTCGCCGGTCTTCCACCTCGGCACGGACCTTTTCCGCGACATCCCGAGCCCTTTCAACGCAACCCGCTACCATTCGCTTGTGGTCGAGCGTGATTCGTTCCCCTCCTGCCTCGAGATCACGGCATGGACCGAGGACGGGCTCGTCATGGGGCTCCGCCATCGCGAGCTGCCGGTCTGGGGAGTGCAGTTCCATCCCGAGTCCTTCGCGACGGAGCACGGCCTGCGCCTGCTGGGCAACTTCCTGCGTCACTGAGCATGCAGTGCCCGCGTTGCAGACACGAGGACACCAAGGTGCTGGAGACGCGTCTGGGCAAGGGCGGCCAGTCCATCCGCCGCCGCCGTGAGTGCCTGGCTTGTGCCCACCGTTTCAGCACGGTCGAGGAGATCCTCCGTGACGGGCTGGTGGTCGTGAAGCGCGATGGTACGCGCGAGGATTTCGATATCGCCAAGATTGCCTTGGGCATCCGCAAGGCCACCGACAAGCGGCCGGTGGAGGTCGAGCGCATCAATCTGCTCATCTCTGAGGTCGTCGAGGGGCTGCAGGCCAAGTTTGAGGATGAGATCCCCTCCAGCGCCATCGGCGAGGAGATCATGGGTCGCCTCCAGACGGTCGACCAGATCGCCTACGTGCGCTTCGCCAGCGTCTACCGGGAGTTCCGGGACATCGACGAGCTGGCCAAGGCGATCGACCAGCTGCGCAACGGAGGGAAGGGCAAGTGACCGCCGCGCTGCCCAAGACGGTCCGTCTGCGCACGCTCAACGCGCTGATCGCCTCCATGGTGGGCTCGCCGCACCAGCTGCGTCACGACGTCGACGCGGTGCTGCGGGTCTTCGAGAGCGATGACACGACGGATCCCGGCCTCGACGCCCGCGGTCTCGCCGCGGCGGTGAGCCAGATTTTCCGCTTGCTCTCTCCCGACGCTCCCGCGCCGGCGGTGGCGGTGTTGGACCACCGGCAGGTGCCTTTTGACCCGCTCTGGGCGGAGGAAAGGGTGGGCGAGGCGCTCGCTTCCGCCGGTGACGCCCCGAACGTGCTGTTCTGGACGGTCGGGCTGCAGGAGCAGTATCTGGCCGGACCCAGGGGTCGTTCCTCCCGCCAACGCACGGCCTACGAGGAGGCGGTCGGCTGCATCGAGGCCCTTGTCGCCCGCAGGGCCGGCCGACGCCGGGTCACGGTGGTCGTGCTATAATCAATCCATGTCAGCCCCGAAGACGCTCTTCCAGCGGATCGCGGACCGCGAGATTCCGGCCAAGCTCATCCACGAGGATGAGTTCTGCGTGGCCTTCCACGACATCGCTCCGCAGGCGCCGGTGCACGTGCTCATCGTGCCGCGCAAGGCGGTCCCTCGTCTGGCCGAGGCCTCGGCCGAGGATCGTGAACTGCTCGGTCACCTTCTGCTGGTCGCCGGACGTCTCGCCGCTTCGCTGAACCTCGCCAAGGGCTTCCGTCTGACGATCAACAACGGTCCTGACGGCGGCGAATCGGTGCCCCACCTGCACGTCCACCTGCTCGGCGGAAGGGCGCTCGGCTGGCCTCCGGGCTGAAGACCCATGAAGCCCGCCTTCCCCTGCCTGGTCCTCGACGGCTCCGCGCGAGAAGGGGTCCGGGTCGGCGTGTCCGTGGACGGACGGTGGCGCTCCGAGGCGTCCTCCGAGAAGGGTCCGCTCGAAGCCGCGGCGGACTGCGCGCAGTCTGCCCTGGTTTCAGCCGGCATCTCGGTCGACGATGTTCGTTCGTTCGCGGTGTGCGCGGGACCGGGCTCGATTCTCGGCGTGCGGCTCACCGCGATGATGGTCCGGACATGGACGGCCCTCTCCGACCGTCCCTGCTTCGTCTGGAACGCGCTCGAGGCCGTCGGTCTAGCCACGGCCCGTGCCGGCATCAGTCCGCCTTTCGCCGTGGTCTCGGAATCCCGCATGAAGCGCTGGAATGTGATACCTTTCTCCTTGGACGGCGTTCCCGGCGATTGCGTCGAGCTCGAGGCCGCGCAGGTCGGTGCGCTGGGCCTGCCGCTGGTGGGTCTCACCGAAGGCGCGCCGTTCGCGACGCTCAAGGCGGCGGTCGCCTGGCCGCAGCTACCCGCTTTCTTCGCGCAGGGGCTGCTGCTCAAGGCCGAAGCCCGGCCGGACGCGCTCAACCCGGCTTCCGAATTCGCGGTGTGGTCCGGTGAGCGGCATCGCGGATCCAAATGAGAAGGGACGCATCAGGATTCGCCGCCCGCTCCTGGGCCGAGATCGACCTGCCCGCGATCGACCGCAATGTCGGTCGGATCAAGCAGGCGCTGCCGGCCCGCATCCGTTACGTGGCGGTGGTCAAGGCCGACGCCTACGGCCATGGGATGCCGGAGGTGGCCTCGCGGCTCCTTCAGGCGGGCGTCGACTGCTTCGCGGTCGCCAATGTCTCCGAGGCCGCCCGTCTCCGCGAGGTCGGGCACGACGGTGACATCCTGGTGCTCAGTCCCTCCCTGCCTGAGGAGCATGACCGAGCGGTCCACATGGGGCTGGACCTCACGCTCAATTCGCCGGACGAAGCCCGCTCGCTCGCCGCGGCCGCCGCCCGCGCCGGACGGCGCGCTCGGGCCCACATCAAGGTCGACACGGGCATGGGACGCGCCGGGATCTGGCATGAGAAGGCCCTCGCGCTCATCCGCCTGGTCCGTGAATCCCAGGATCTGGAATGGCGCGGCTTCTACACGCACTTCTCCGAGGCGGAATCGGATCATGGTTTCACGGCGGAGCAGCGCCGCATCTTCCTGTCCCTGCTCACCGCGGTGCCGGAATCCGAACGCACGCGGCTGATGATTCACGCCGACAACAGCGCAGGCCTCGAGACGTTCTCCCGGGAGACGCCCTTCAACGCCGTGCGCATCGGGCTGATGCAGTACGGGCTGCCTCCGGCGGAGGGCTCGTTTCTGCAGAGTCTCAGGCCGGAGCCGGTGCTGTCCTTCCATGCGCGCGTGGTGCTGGTCAAGCGGCTCCCCGCGGGCACGGCCGTCAGCTACGGGCGCACCAAGGTGCTGGAGCGTGAATCCCGCGTGGCCGTCGTCGCGGTTGGCTACGGCGACGGGGTGCCCACCGCCGCCAGCAACCGCGGACGTTTCCTCATCCGGGGACGTCGCTGCCCAGTCCTCGGGCGCGTGACGATGGACCAGACGGTGGTGGACGTGACCGACGTCCCGGAGGCCGCGGTCGGCGACGTGGCCACGATGCTCGGAGCCCAAGGGGCCGACCGCATCACGGTGGCCGAATTCTGCGCGTGGTCGGACTGCATTCCCTGGGAGGCCCTCTGCACGCTGACGCAGAGGGTGCAGCGCGTCTACCGGTCCGATCGCACCTGAGATGAGGACGCCGCTTGCATGCCTTCTGGCCTGTCTGGCCGCCTTGGGCGCGCCGGCGGACGAACTGGTCGACCGCGTGGTGAATCACGCGCGCGCGCATCCGGAAGGGGACGCCCCCGCGAGCTTTCGTGCCTCGGATTATCGAGGTGACCTCCGCGACCTGCCGATTGGCGTGTTCGACTCGGGGGTCGGAGGGCTGACGGTGCTCGAGGCCATCAAGGCGCATGACCGTCACGACAATCGCACGGGGGCCGAAGGCCCGGACGGCATCCCGGACTTCCAAGGCGAGAGGTTCATCTATCTCGGCGACCAGGCCAACATGCCCTACGGGAATTACGCCGCCGCAGGTCGCACGGACTTCCTGCGCGAACTCATCCTGCGCGACGCAGTCTTTCTCCTCGGCCGGCGTCACCTCCACGGGGAGAAGCCGCCGGTGAAGGCGGTCGTGATCGCCTGCAACACGGCCACGGCCTACGGGCTCGAGGACCTGCGCGCCGCCTTCAAGGCGTGGGGGCTTCCGGTCATCCTGGTCGGCGTGGTCGAGGCCGGCGCCAAGGGACTTCAAGAGACGGCCAAGGGCGCTCAAGGGGGCGTGGCCGTGATGGCCACGGTGGGCACGTGCGCTTCCGAAGCCTACCCTCGCGCAATCTCCAAGGTGACCGACCGTCCGGTGCGTCAGCTGGGATCCGCCACGCTGGCCGCCGCCATCGAGGGCGACCCGTCGGTGAAGGCTTCCGTGAGGGACATCATCCGGGCCGATGTCGGCGACTTCCTGAAGGCTGCGGCCGCCTCCGCCCCGGACCGGCCCTTCGACACGGTCGTGCTCGGCTGCACGCACTACCCTCTGGTGGCTGAAGAGATCCACGCGGCCTTCGCCCACTGGCGCGATCACCGTGCTTCGGACGGCTCAAGGCCTTATGAGCGCCTCGTCGCGCCGACGCTCAGGCAGGTGGATCCCGCCGCGTGGACGGCCGAAGCGCTCTGGCGCTCCTTGCAGGGCGCCAACCTCATGGCGACGAAGCCGTCTTCAGCCGGCGATCTGTTCTATCTCTCCGTCCCGAATCCGGCCTGGCCGGGCGTCGGCCTCGCCGCCGACGGCTCGCTGAGCTACGAGTACAAGTACGGACGTCAGCCTAGTCAGGTCGGCCGGGAGGATACGCTCAACGTGCCGATGACGCCGGAGAAGCTTCCCGGCGCGACCGCGAAGCTTGTCCGGGAGAAGCTCCCGTTGACCTGGCGCAGCCTGCAGTCGGCCCGCTGAAGCCTTTCGCCTCAGGGCTGCGTTTCGGACTCCCGGCGAACGGCGACGAAGGTCGCGATCGCCAGGCCCGCCAGGGAAAGGCCGGCGGACAGGAGCTGGGTCTCCGCCATGACCGTCTGGTAGACATGCGGGAGCAGCGTAGCGAGCCCGGTGCCGACCGAGGTACGGTCCAGCGGATGACGCGGGGCGAGGAGCATGCCGGCGCTCCAGAGCAGGGCGGGGGCCATGCTCCAAGGGGCGTCAGGAGCGGTGAGCCATGGCCGCCAATCCAGGAAGATCTCGGCCGTCATCACCAGGCAGACGAAGCACACGAGGCCGAGGATAAGCTTCTCCGCCAGGTGCTGCGGGCGGTCCGCGCCGGCCAGCAGGGCGTCATTGCGCGTGGCCAAGTGGCGAACATAGACCGTCGCTCCCAGCGCGATGAGGACTACCAGATAGACGATGGTCTCCATGCGTGGGTGCGGGGTCGCGTGCGCCGACCTTCGGTCAGGACTTGAAGCCGAAATACTGGCTGGCGTTGCCGTAGCAGACGTCGGCGATCAGGCGTTCGTTCCAGTCCTTACGGTCCGGGATGCGGCCCGACTCGACGTCCTGGCCGACGAGGTCGCAAAGGATGCGGCGGAAGTATTCGTGGCGCGGATACGACAGGAATGAGCGCGAGTCGGTGATCATGCCGATGAAACGGCTGAGCAGGCCGAGGTCGGACAGCGCGTTCATCTGGTCGCGCATGCCGCGTTCCTGGTCGAGGAACCACCAGCCCGAGCCATACTGGATCTTGCCCGGGACCGTGCCGTCCTGGAAGGAGCCGGGCATGCAGGCGAAGAGGGCGGTGTCGGCCGGGTTCAGGTTGTAAAGGATCACCTTGCCGAGGGTGTTCTCGCCCGAGAGCGCGCCGAACCAGCGGATGAGGCCAGGGCCCTGACGGAAGTCGCCGATTGTATCGCATCCGGCGTCGGAGCCGAGGCGCTTGAGCAAGCCTAGGTTCGGGTCGCGGACGGCGCCGAGGTGGAGCTGGGTGGCCCAGCCCTTGGCGTGGTTGAGGCGGCCGACGTGCAGCATGATGAAGGCCGTGAACTTCTCGGCCTCCTCGAGCGTGGCGGCCTTGCCGGCCATGGCGTGCTCCCAGATGGCCTTGGCTTCGGCTTCGGTGCAGGCGGCGTCCGGAAGGTGGTCAAGGCCGTGGTCGGTGGCGCGGCAGCCGGCCGCGGCGAAATCGTCGTGCCGGCGATTGAGTCCGTCGATGAGTCCGGCGAAGGTGTCGGCTCCCTTGCCCGTGGCCTCGGCGAGGCGCTTGGCCCAAGCCTGCACGCGCTCGGGCTGACGCACCTTCAGGCAGGCGTCAGGGCGATAGGTCGGGACGACCTTGGTGGCGAAGCCCGACTTCGCGATCTTGTGGTGCAGGTCGAGGGAGTCGGCGGGGTCGTCGGTGGTGCCGACGACGCGGACCTTCATCAGCTTCAGGATGCCGCGGACGGTGAGGTCGCCGTGCTTGAGCTGCCGGTTGGCCTCGTCCCAGACCTTCTGGGCCGTGGCTCCCTCGAGCAAGTCCTGGATGCCGAAGTGCCTGCGCAGTTCGAGATGCGTCCAGTGGAAGAGGGGGTTGCGCAGGGTGTTGGGTACCGTCTCGGCCCACGCCTGGAACTTCTCGCGGGACGTCGACTTGTCGCCCGTGATCATGTCCTCCGGCACGCCGTTGGCCCGCATCGCGCGCCACTTGTAGTGGTCGCCCGCCAGCCAGATCGCGGTCAGGTCCTCGAAGCGACGGTCCTCGGCGATATCCTTGGGGCTGAGGTGGCAGTGGTAGTCGACGATCGGCTGGTCCTTCGCCACGCCGTGGTACAGCTTCTGGGCCGTGCCGGTCGAGAGGATGAAGTGGTCGTCCATGAAGGCCATCGTCGTCGGTCTCGCTCAGATGGACATCGCGGCGAAGCCGCCGTCGACAACGAGCTCCGCGCCGGTGATGAAACTGCCAGCATCGGAGGCCAGCAGCAGCGAGGCGCCGATGAGCTCCTTGGCCTCGCCGAAGCGGTTCATCGGGGTCTTGCCCAGGATCGTGGCCACGCGCTCGGGCGTGAGCACCTTGCGGTTCTGCTCGGCCGGGAAGAAGCCTGGGACGAGCGTGTTGACGCGCACGCCCTTGGCGGCCCATTCGCGGGCGAGGTTCTTGGAAAGGTTATGCACCGCGGCCTTGGAGGCCGAGTAGGTGAAGACGCGGGAGAGCGGCAGGATGCCGGACTCCGACCCGAGGTTGATGATCGAGCCCTTGCCGGCCTTGACCATCGCCTCGCCGAACACCTGGCAGCCGAAGACTACGCCCTTGACGTTCACCGTGAGGATCTTGTCCAGCTGGGCTTCGTCGATCTCCAGGAACGGGGTGGGGGAGTTGACGCCCGCGCCGTTGACGAGGACGTCGACCTTGCCGTGCTTGGCGAGGATGCCGTCGCGGAGCTTGATCAGGTCGGCCTTGTTCGTCGCTTCGCAGGACAGGAACTCGCCGGAGCCGCCCGCGGCCTTGATCTTGGCCAGACGCGCCTCGGCCTTGGCCGGGTCGCGCCCGACGAGGATGACGTGCGCGCCCGCGGAGGCAAAGCCTTCGGCCATGGCGCCGCAGAGCTCGCCCGTGCCGCCGATGACGACGGCCGTGCGGCCCTTGAGTGAGAAGAGGTCGAGGGTGGACATGTGAGTTATAGGGGCAGGGACAGGGACAGGGACAGGGGCGGACGGGGCGTTCAGCGGACGACGCGGGCACCGCCGCCGGCGAGCTGCTTCTCGACCTCCTTGCGGGTCACCATGGAGGTGTCACCGGGGGTCGTGGACGCGAGGGCGCCGTGGGCGGCGCCGTAGTTGACCGCCTTCTGGGCGTCGTTGTGCTCGAGGAAGCCGAAGATCAGGCCCGAGGCGAAGCTGTCGCCGCCGCCGACGCGGTCGAGGATCTCCAGCTCGGGGAACTTGATGCTGTCGTGGAACTTGCCGTCATGCCAGCAGATCGCGCTCCAGTCGTTCTTCGTGGCGGTGATCACGCGGCGCAGGGTGGTCGCGGCCACCTTGAAGTTCGGGAACTGCTTCACCGCCTCGGCGATCATGTCCTTGAAGGCCTGCGTCTCGATGTTGGAGATGTTGTGGTCCACGCCCTTGACCTCGAAGCCGAGCGAGGCCGTGAAGTCCTCCTCGTTCCCAATCATAACGTCGACGTACTTGGCGATCTCGCGGTTGACCTCCTGCGCCTTCTTCAGACCGCCGATGGTCTTCCAGAGCGAGGGCCGGTAGTTGAGGTCGTAAGAGACGACCGTGCCGTGCTTCTTGGCGGCCTTGACGGCCTCGATGGTCGCCTGGGCGGTGGTCTCGGAGAGGGCGGCGAAGATACCGCCAGTGTGCAGCCAGCGCACGCCGAGCTTACCGAAGAGGTGCTCCCAGTCGAAGTCGCCGGGCTTGATCTGCGAGGCGGCGGTGTTGCCGCGGTCAGGCACGCCGACGGCGCCGCGGATGCCGAAGCCGCGCTCGGTGAAGTTGAGGCCGTTGCGGACCGTGCGGCCGATGCCGTCATCCTCGCGCCACTTGATGAAGTCGGTGTTCACGCCGCCCTGCATCACGAAATCCTCGAGCAGACGTCCGACCTCGTTGTCGACGAAGGCGGTGCAGACGGCGGTGCGCAGGCCGAAGCACTTGCGCAGGCCGCGGGCGACGTTGTATTCGCCGCCGCCCTCCCAGGCCGTGAAGTGGCGGGCGGTGCGGACGCGGCCCTCGCCGGGGTCGAGGCGAAGCATGATCTCGCCCAGCGACAGCTGGTCGAAGGCGCATTCCTTGGCGGACTTGATTTGGAGGGACATGGCGGGGATGGGAAGGGGTCAGGCAACGGGCAGGGACGCGAGGTCGAAGGGCCTGTGACCGCTGTGCGCGGCGATGCGGTTGAACTCCTCGATTTCGGCCTTGGAGAAGAGGAGCCCGCCGGCCTTGCGGCTGCGCTCGGCGGCCGCGGCCTCGAGCTGGCCGGGCAGCATGCACTTCTCGTTGCCGTGCCCGAGGATGTCCGTGACGACGGCCTTCACGTTCTGCGCCTGGCTGCGCCCCTGGGCAAAGACGCCGGAGCTCAGGGCCTCGGGATGGATGACCTGGAAGAAGAAGGCGCAGGCCTGTTTCTCCCCGGGCACGTGCGTGCGGCTGCGGATGGTTGGAAGGGAGCCGCCGATAAACGCGGCGACAATCTCATTGATGAGCGAGAGTCCGTAGCCCTTGTGGGCGCCGAAGGGGATGAGGGACACGGCCTCGTTGGGGTCGAGGGTCGCCTTGCCGTCCTTGTCGACCGCGGCGTCGGGCGGCAGGGGCTTGCCCTCGCGCTTGAGGACCTGCACGCGTCCCATGGCGATGACGGAGGTGGCCCAGTCAATCACGATGGGGAAGCCGAGGGACTCGGTCGTCGGGAAGCCCCACGAGTGGGGATTGGTGCCGAGGGTCGGGAACTTGCCCTGGAAGGGTACGACCTCGGCCAGGGTGGCGGTGCAGTTGGTGTAGGCGATGTAACCGCGCTTGGCCGCTTCCATGACGTAGCCGCCGCCCCAGAGGTAGTGGAAGGCGTTGTCGACGGAGACCGTGCCCACGCCGTACTTGTCGGCGAGCTGGATGCAGCGCTCGATGGCGTCGACGGCCACGGCCTGGCCGAGCTTCTGGTGCGCGTCCCACACTTCGGCCGCCTCAAAGCGGGAGGGCTTGCGGGTGACGATAGCGTTCGGCGTGCAGCCGGGTACCTTGGCGCCGGAACCGAAGAGCTCGTCCAGGTGCAGGGCCTTGAGGGCGTTGTGGGTGCGGATGCCGTGATGGGTGGCCATGCTCGCCATCTGGGCGGCCTGGGCCGATTCCCTGGCCCCGAAGCCGCGCCTCACGTAGGCGGCGGTGACGAGGGCCTCGTGGGTCTCGCGTGAGATGACGTGGAAGGTCTCGCTCATGGGATGGGAAGGCGCGGATCAGACGACTTTCTTCACGGGCACCTCGGGGTTAATCTGCGCGAGGGGCTTCTCGCCGTGCATGGCGCGGATGAGGTTGGTCACGGCGGCGACGGCCTGGCGCTGCACGCTCTCCGCGGTGCGCGAGCCGATGTGCGGGGTGACGACGCAGTTGGGCAGCTTGGTCAGGGGATGGTCGGCCCGCGGGGGCTCCTCGTCGAGCACGTCGGTGCCGTAGCCGCCCACGCGGCCCGACTTCAGGGCCTCGGCGATGTCGGCCGTGTGCACGATCTCGCCGCGCGCGCAGTTGAGGATGAGCACGCCGGGCTTCATTCTGGCGATGGTCTCGGCGCGCACCAGGTCGCGGGTCTCGGGGGTGAGGTTGGTGTGCAGGGAGAGGTAGTCGGCGGCCGCGAAGGCCTCGTCCATCGTGGCGGCGCGCTTCACTTCGTGCTGGGCGGCGAACTTGTCGTCCCAGTAGAGGTCGTAGCCCACGACCTTCATGCCGAAGGCGCGCGCCCGGACGGCGACCTCCTTGCCGATGCGACCCATGCCGATGATGCCGATGGTCTTTTCCAGCAGCTCATGGCCGGTCTTGCGCTTCCAGCCGCCGGAGCGCGTGGAGTCCGTGTGGAAGTGAAAATTCTTCTCCAGGGCGAGCAGGAGCAGGAAGGTGTGCTCGGCGACGGTCGTGTGATTGACGCCGGGGGTGAAGAGGAGAGGGATGCCCTTGGCGGTGAGGGTCTTGACGTCGATCTTGTCGACACCGATGCCATATTTAGACACGACCTTGAGGCGGGGCAGGGCCTTCTCGATGACGGCCGCGGTGATCATGTCGTCGCCGCAGATGTAGCCGTCGAAGCCGCCCATCAGGGCGAGGGTGTCCGCCTCGCTCAGCGGCCCGCGCGCGGTGACCACTTCCCATCCGGTCTCCTTCAGCATCCGATGGTGTTCGCCGGGAGTGTCCTGGAATGAGGTGGTGGTGAGCAGGATGCGCGTCTTGGCCATGGGCGTATGCGTCCGAATCAAATGCTTTCCCCGTCCGCCGCGTCAACAGGACAACGGGGTTGGACTTGTGTTCGGGAGGGTTTTGGCTGGAAATACATTCACCCCCATGAGCGATTCACCTACGAAAATCGGCTATCAGCGTTGGATCGTGTGCGCGTTGCTGTTCTTTGCCGCAACCATCAATTACATCGACCGTCAGGTCATTGGTCTACTCAAGCCGGAGCTGGAGAAGGCTTTCCAGTGGGATGAACGCACCTACGCGGGCATCGTGTTCAGCTTCCAGTTCGCCTACGCCATCGGCATGCTGCTCTCGGGCCGCATCATCGACCGGATCGGCATCAAGAAGGGCTTCATCATCTTCGTCGGGCTCTGGAGCCTGGCCGCCATCGGTCATGGTTTCGCCCACAGGCTCCCCGACTTCAGCCTGCCCTGGATGCAGATCGACGCCAAGACGGGCTTCGCCTTCGTCACCCTGACCGGAACCGCAGCCGGCTTCGCGCTCATGCGCTTCCTGCTCGGCCTCGGCGAGGCGGGTAACTTCCCCGCCTCCATCAAGGCCACCGCTGAATGGTTCCCCAAGAAGGAGCGTGCGTTGGCCACGGGCATCTTCAATTCGGGCACCAACGTCGGCGCCCTCGGCGCGCCGCTCCTCGTGCCCTGGATTGCCGTCACCTTGGGCTGGGAGTGGGCCTTCATCATCACCGGCGCGGTCGGCTTCCTCTGGATGGCTTGGTGGGCGGTCGCCTACTATGCCCCGCGTCAGCATCCGCGCATCACGCCCGCCGAAGTGGCCCACATCGAGTCCGACCCGCCGGACGAGCAGGGCTCGGTCTCCTGGCTCAGTCTGCTGCGCTTCCGCCAGACCTGGGCGGTCGCGGTCGGCAAGTTCCTCACCGACCCGGTCTGGTGGCTCTACCTCTTCTGGATTCCCGGCTTCCTGAACAAGCAGCACGGCGTCGACCTCAAAAACATCGGCCTCCCGCTGGTCACCATCTACCTCATCGCCGACGTGGGCAGCATCGGCGGCGGCTGGATCTCCTCGCGTCTGATCAAGGCGGGATGGACGGTGAACGCCGCCCGTAAGACGGCGATGGGCGTCTGCGCGGTCTCAGTCATCCCAATCGTCTTCGTCAACGACGTGGGCATGTGGCCCTCGGTCTTGCTGGTCTCGCTGGCCGCCGCCGCCCACCAGGGCTGGTCCTGCAACATGTTCACGCTGGCCTCCGACATGTTCCCCCGCAAGGCGGTCGGCTCGGTGGTCGGCATCGGCGGCATGTCCGGAGCGGTCGGCGGCATGGTGCTCGCCTTCGTGGTCGGCGAGGTGCTGCAGCGCACGGGCTCCTACGCAATCCTCTGGTTCATCGCGGGTTCGGCCTACCTCATCGGGCTCGCCATCATCCACCTGCTCGTGCCTCGGATGGAGCCGGTGAGGATGGACGAGATCGCGGCCGCCGAGGCCCGCTAAAGTTCTCCCTGAGGACGTGAAAAGGGCCCCGTGCGGGGCCCTCTCTGTTGGCGCGTGTCCGGTCGCTCAGCCGGCGACGACGATGTTCACGAGCTTCCCGGGCACGACAATCTCCTTCACCACGGGCTTGCCCGCCGTGAACTTCTGCACGTCGGGATGGGCGCGGCAGGCGGCCAGAAGTTCGTCCTTCGACGCCTCCTTGGCCATCTTGCCGGTGCCGCGCACCTTGCCGTTGACCTGGAAGACGATCTCAACGGTGGACTCGACGAGCTTGGCGGGATCGAAGGACGGCCAGCCGGCCGCGGCGACGCCGCCCCGGTGCCCGAGGCGCGACCAGATCTCCTCGCAGAGGTGCGGGGCGAAGGGCGCCGCGATCCTGACGAAGGCCTCAAGGGAATCCCTGGAGACGCTGGCGGACTTCTCCGCGGTGTTCATCAGGATCATCATCTGCGAGATGGCGGTGTTGAACTGAAGGGTCTCGACGTCCTCGCCGACCTTGCGGATGGTGCGGTGCAGCTCGCGCACGAAGTCCTCCGACTCGGCGGCGCCCGAAGCGAGACGCGCGGAAGGCCCGCCGGTCTGCTCGTCGACGGCCAGCCGCCAGAGGCGCCTGAGGAAGCGGCTGACGCCGGTGATGCCTTCCGAGCTCCAGGGCTTCGACGCCTCGAGGGGGCCGAGGAACATGAGGTACATGCGCAGGGCGTCGGCGCCGTGCTCCTTGACGATGGTGTCAGGGTTCACGACGTTGCCCCGGCTCTTCGACATCTTCTCACCGTCTTCGCCCAGGATCAGGCCCTGGTGGAAGAGGCGTCGGAAGGGCTCGGGCTCGGGCAGGACGCCGATGTCGTGCAGGAAGCGATGCCAGAAGCGGGCGTACAGGAGGTGCAGGACGGCGTGCTCGGCGCCGCCGATGTAGAAATCGGGGCTGCCCCAGTAGGTCAGGGCTTCCTTAGACGCTACGCTGTCGCGGTTCCGGGGGTCGAGGTAGCGCAGGTGATACCAGCAGGAGCCCGCCCACTGCGGCATGGTGTTGGTCTCACGCGAGGCCGCCGCCCAGCGGTCGCCGGGCCGGGCCGCGGAACGTGAAGCGGTCTCGCCGGTGGCGAGGTCGACCCACACGTCCACCCACTCGGTCGCCTTCGACAGGGGGGAGTCGCCGGTGGGCGAGGGCTGGTAGGACTTAACCTCGGGCAGGGTGAGGGGCAGCTTGGTCGCCGGCAGCGGAACGGCGCACGCTTCCTTGCCCTCGAGCATGCAGGTGACGGGCTCCGTCGGGAGGAATTCGCGCAGCTTGGAGTCGGCCGGGATGCGGGCGTAGTCCTCGCGGGAGACCCAGAGGACGGGGAAGGGCTCGCCCCAGTAGCGCTGACGGGAGAAGAGCCAGTCGCGCAGTTTGTAGTTCACCGCGGCGCGCCCCTGGCCCTTGCCTGACAGCCGGGCGGTAATCTTGCGCTTGGCCTCCTCGACGGGTAGCCCCTCGAGTCCGGGAGAGTTAACGAGCGGGCCGTCGCCGGTCCAGGCCTCCTTGCGGATGTCGAAGCCCTCGGGGGCGCCGACGACCTGCTTGATGGGGAGTCCGAACTGCTGGGCGAACTCCCAGTCGCGTGCGTCGTGCGCGGGCACGGCCATGATGGCGCCGGTGCCGTAGCTCATCAGCACGTAGTCGGCGGTCCACACGGGGATGCTGGCGCCGTTCACGGGGTTGATGGCGTACGCCCCGGTGAAGACCCCCGTCTTCTTCATGTCCGCGAGGTCGGTGCGCTCAAGGTCGGACTTGTTCCGGACGGCGGCGACGTAGGCCTCCACTTCGCGGCGGCGGTCGGCGGCGGTGATCTTCGCGAGCAGGGGATGCTCGGGCGCGATGACCATGTAGGTCGCGCCATGCAAGGTGTCGGGCCGGGTGGTGAAGACCGTCAGGGACGCCTCATGGCCTTCGAGCCGGAAGGTGACCTCGGCGCCTTCGGAGCGGCCGATCCAGTTGCGCTGCAGCCGCTTCGTCGAGTCGGGCCAGTCGAGCGCGTCGAGGCCGCCGATCAGCTTGTCGGCGTAAGCCGTGATGCGCAGCACCCATTGGCGAATCGGGCGGCGCTCGACGGGATGGTCGCCGCGTTCGGAGCGCGGTCCCTCGGGAGTGTTGAGCACCTCCTCGTTGGCCAGGACGGTGCCGAGGGCGGGGCAGAACCACACGGGCTTCTCGGAGACATATGCGAGGCCGTGCTTGAGCAGCTGGAGGAAGATCCACTGGGTCCAGCGGAGATAGTCCTCGTCGGTGGTCGAGAACTCGCGGTCCCAGTCGATCGCGAAGCCGAGCATGCGGAGCTGCCGCCGGAAGTTGTCGATGTTGCGCCGGGTCTGCACGGCGGGATGCTCGCCGGTGGCGATGGCATGCTGCTCCGCAGGCAGGCCGAAGGCGTCCCAGCCCATGGGGTGCAGGACGTTGAATCCTTTCGCCTTCTTATAGCGGGCGAGGATGTCGGAGGCGGTGTAGCCCTCGGGGTGCCCGATGTGCAGGCCGGCCCCGGAGGGGTAGGGGAACATGTCCAGGACGTAATACTTCGGCTTGCCGCAGGAGGCGGGCTCGGCCCTGAAGGCTCCCTCGGCCAGCCAGCGTTCCTGCCAGCGGCGTTCGAAGGCGGTGAAGTCGTAGGTGCCGGGCGTCGCGTCCATGGGCGTCTGGAGATAGGCGGCTGCGGCCCGCGCTGGCAAGGTTTGGATGGCCGCCTGTCCCCGCTTGCCCCCATCGGGGGGCGGGCCCATCCTCGGCCCGATGAACGTGCTCGTGGTGGGCGGCGCCGGCTACATTGGCTCCCATTGCGTCCGCCGCCTGCTGGCCGCGGGGCACCGACCGGTCGTGCTCGACGACCTGTCGCTGGGGCATGCGGAATCGGTGCCCGCCGGTACGCCGCTCATCCGCGCCGACATGGCCGATGCGGAGGCGCTCCGCTCCGCGGTCCGCGAGCATCGGATCGACGCGGCCTTCCACCTGGCCGCGCTGGCTGACGTCGGTGAGTCGGTCCGCGAGCCGGAGCGCTATCGGCTGCACAACGTGGTCAAGGCCGCGGCAATGCTCGACGTGCTCGAGGCGGCCGGGGTGCGACGATTCGTCTTTTCCAGCAGCTGTGCGGTGTACGGCGTCCCGCCCAGGGTTCCGATCACGGAGGACATGCCGCTCATGCCGGTCAATCCCTATGGCCGCACGAAGCTCGAGGCCGAACGCAGGCTGGAGATCGCCGCCGGGGCGGGAAGGGCTTCCTACGTTGCCCTCCGCTATTTCAACGCGGCCGGGGCCGCCAGCGACGGCTCGACGGGTGAGGACCATGAGCCGGAGACGCACCTGATCCCGCTCGCCATCGGCGCCGCGCTCGGCCGTCGGCCTCCGCTCACGGTGTTCGGCACGGATTACCCGACGCCCGACGGCACCTGCCAGCGCGACTACGTGCATGTCGAGGACCTGGCCGACGCGCATGTGGCCGCGCTGACGCGGCTCGACCGGCCGGGGACCGCCCTCGCGCTCAACCTCGGCACGGGCCGTCCGCACTCAGTGCGCGAGGTCATCGCCTCGGTCGAGAGGGCGGGCGGCCGCCCGGTGCCCCATGCGTTCGGGCCGAGACGCGAAGGGGACCCGCCCGCGCTCTACGCCGACGCCTCGCGCGCCCGCGCCGAGCTGGGCTGGTCGCCCCGGTTCACGGACATCGAAGCGATCGTCGGCTCCGCCTGGCGCTGGCACGTCTCCCGCAGCCGCTGATTTCCCATGTCTGAACGCCTCCATCCTCACTGGCGCATGCGCTACGTCACGGCGCCCAAGGCCGCGTCCGAGGGCAGTCCCTTCGCGTCGCTGCTCGCCTCCGGAGACGACCGCGCCTCGCACATCGTGCATCGCGGTCCCGCCTGCTTCGTCATCATGAACGCCTACCCCTACGCGCCTGGCCACCTCATGGTGCTGCCCAATCGCGAGGTCGGCGAGCTTTCCGAGCTCACGGCCGCCGAGCGCGCCGAGATCATGGACCTGCTGGTCCGCTGTCAGGCCGTGTTGACCGCCGTCATGAAGCCGGCTGGCTTCAACGTCGGGCTCAACGTCGGTCGCGTCGCTGGAGCCGGTCTGCCCGGCCACCTGCATTTCCACGTCGTCCCGCGATGGGAGGGCGACCATAACTTCATGCCGGTCGTAGCGGACACCCGCCTGCTCCCCCAGAGTCTGTCAGAGCTTTGGGAGACGCTCTCCGCCGCCTTCAAGGCCTAGCGCTTGTCCTCCGCGTCAGCCTCGCCACCCTCCGACCTATGCCCGAGCTCACGCTCACCTTCGCCGAAGGCCGTCACCGGTCCGCGCTCCACTGCGGCTCCGATTCGCTGCTGGCGGAGGCTGAGGCTGCGCTGGCGGTGAAGATTGTCGCCCGCGACGCCTGGATGGATTGCAAGGGCGCGAAGGCCGCCCTTGCCCGCACCGAGGCCCTCTTCCAGGTCATGGAGGCCGCCCGTGCGCAGGGCATGCTCATCCGCGCCGATGACTTCCGACGCGCCCTACACGCCGCCGCGGAGGACCGCCTGGAGCCCTGGCGCGACCTAGTGACGCAGCCGGTGGTGCTCGCGCTCCGCCGCATGAGCGTGGTACCACGGACGTTCTCGCAGAAGCGCTACCTGCAGTCGGTGCTGCGCTCCGACATCACGTTCGGGGTTGGTCCGGCCGGCACGGGCAAGACCTACCTGGCCATGGCCGCCGCGGTCAACGCGCTCACGCAGGGGCACGTCCGCCGGATTATCCTGACCCGCCCCGCGGTCGAGGCGGGCGAGGCGCTGGGGTTCCTCCCCGGCGACCTGCGCGAAAAGATCCTGCCCTACCTGGTACCGCTCTACGACGCCCTCCATGACATGCTCGGCAAGGACGAGACGGCCCGCTTGATTGAGCGCAACGTGATCGAAGTGGCCCCGCTCGCCTACATGCGCGGCCGCACGCTCTCTGAGGCCTTTGTGGTCCTCGATGAGGCCCAGAACGCCACGACCGAGCAGATGATGATGTTCCTGACGCGCCTGGGCGAAAAGAGCCGCATGGTCGTCACGGGTGATCCGACGCAGGTTGACCTACCGCGCTCATGTCTTTCGGGCTTGCACGAGGCGCTCGCCGCACTCGAACGGGTCCAAGGGGTGGAGATCTGCCGCTTCGACGAATCCGACGTGGTCCGTCACTCGCTGGTGGAGCGCATCGTCCGCGCCTACGCGCGCCACCGGAGGTCGCAGGGCTGATGGCGAGGGAGGTCCAGGTCGGCCAGCGTCGGCGGGGCGTCTCGGTGTCCCCGGCCTCGGTGGAACGTGTCGTGCACGCGCTGGACCGCAGCCGTCTGCGGCGTTGTCCCGCGGGATCGCTTTCGGTGGCGTTCATCGGGGATCGCGAGATTGCCCGGTTGCATGCGGACTTCCTCGATGACCCCTCGGTCACGGATGTCATCACGTTCCCCGGTGAGCCGCACCCGGCGGAGCCCTTCGCGGGCGAGATCTGCATCAACGTCGATCAGGCCCGCCGCGCCGCCCGTGAGCACGGCCAGTCGCTGGCCGAGGAGCTGCGTCTCTACCTGGTGCACGGCTGGCTCCACCTTGCGGGACTCGACGACGGCACGCCCCGGCAGGTGGCCGCCATGCGCGCCGCTGAACGCAAGGCCCTCACCTCGCTTGACCGCAAGGGGCTGTGGCTGCGCGTGAAGGAATAGGTTGGCCCGCCGCGACCGACCCGTTCCATCATCCGCTATGGCCAGGACGGCGCTCATCTACTCAGGCGGGGTTGATTCGACCGTGCTGCTCGCCCATCTCCGGGCGGAGGGCAGGGAGTTGCACTGTCTGTCGGTGGACTACGGGCAGAGGCATCGTCGCGAACTCGAGGCCGCCCGCGCGATCTGCGCCCATTACGGCGTCAGCCACCGCCTCGCCGACCTCCGGGCGCTGGCCCCGCTCTTCGGCTCCAACGCCCTCACGGGGGGTGTCAAGGTGCCCGAGGGGCATTATGAGGAGGAGAGTATGAAGGCGACGGTCGTTCCGAACCGCAACATGCTGCTCATCTCGGTCGCCACGGCCTGGGCGGTCTCACTGCGCGCGGAATCCGTCGCCTACGGCGCACACAGCGGCGACCACGCCATCTATCCGGACTGCCGTCCGGAGTTCGCGGAGGCCCTTGACCGCGCGGTCCGTCTGGCCGACTGGCATGAGGTGCGCCTGGAGCGTCCTTTCGTGAAGATGGACAAGGCGGCCATCGTGCGGAGGGGCGCTGAGCTGGGCGTCCCGTTCGGTCTGACCTGGTCGTGCTACGTGGGCGGTGAACGTCACTGCGGCAAGTGCGGCACCTGCGTGGAACGCAAGGAGGCCTTCCGTCTCGCCGGAGTCGCTGACCCCACGGACTACGCCGCCTGACCTTATACGTCCCTGAAGCGGGGCTGAAAGGTCATGCTCTCGAGGTCAATGGGATTGATGGCCCGTGGTCCGCCGCGATTCTGACGTCGTGTCGCAGGTAATCCGCAGGTCGATCGCATGGGCCGCTCTCGTGGCCTGGCTCGGCGCGTCCGGTCTTTCCTGGGACCTGCTGCAGGTGGTGGCGTGGGTGAAGATGTCCGCCGAAAACGCCCGTTCGATGGACGTCGCGACGGCGGTCTCCAAGACGCTCAAGGACGAGCCCTGTTCGCTCTGCTGCGTCGTCAAGGCCGGTCGGGAGTCCTCTGAGACGGCCGCTCCCGCCGGTCCGACGGGGCAGTCCAAGTCCAAGGAGAAGGTGCAAGGCGCCCTCTGGACCGCCGGTGAGTCGCTCTCGCCTCGTCAAGAATTTGCCGACCTGGTCCCGATCGCGGTCAGGTCGCATGAAGGTCCTCTGCTGGAAGTGCCGGTGCCGCCTCCGAAGTCCGCGGCCTGAACCACCCGCCGGGGTGTTCCCGGCACGCGGCTTCCTTCTACCTGATCAAAAACGGGCCCCGACGGGCTCGGACGCGTCCATGGGCGGCTTCGCCGCACCGCCCTTCGAGACGTCACCAGTCATCCCAAAACCATGAAAACCTTCCCGACCTCACTCCCTGGAATCCGTCGCGCCTTCCTTCTCGGCGCCCTCGGCCTGGGGCTTCTCACTCCCGACGCCTCCGCCTGCCCTTGCGGTTGCGTGCGCGTCTGCGTCGACAACCTCGCCGACCGCGCCGCTCCCGTCGCCGGCGCCTACACCCTGGACGTGCGTTTTGACGCCATCGACCAGGACGAACGCAACAACGGGGCCCACGCTCACTTCACCGCCAGGCACCGCAACGTCACGGCCACGGTCGAGACCAGTCTCGGCGGCCTGGACTGGTATCTCGTCGTCCCGCGCATCGACCGGACCATCGCCACCGCCGCCGCCAGCGGCAAGGTCGTCGGGCTCGGGGACGTTTCCCTGGGCGCGCGCCTCAAGGTGGCCGACCACCTCCTGATCGCCGGAGTTAAGCTGCCGACCGGTGCCGATGACCTCACGCTCGTCGCCCCGCGTCGCTACTTGCAGCCGGGCACGGGTTCCACCGACGTCCTGCTCGGGGTCAGGCGCGACCATGCGGCGACCGGTGACACGCCGGCTTTCTTCTGGCAGGTGCTCGCGCAGGCCCCGGTGGCCTACGATGACCACTTCCGGCCGGGCTCCTCCGTCAGCGCCACGTTGGGCGTCAAGTTCCCGGTCACCGGGCCGCTGTCGTTCTCAGTCCAAGGCACGGCCATCCGTCAGTTCAGGGACCGCAACGAGATGGCCTCCGTGAACGCCGCCTATGCGGAGGACCGCGAGAGCGCGGTGTTCTCCTCGCATCTCGCCGGCGGACTCACCTGGAAGATCGATGGGCGCAGCAGCGTCTACCTGTACTACAGCACTTCGCTGCAGGTCGTGAACAAGGCTTATCGGAGCAATGGAGCGGTCGTGAATCCGGTGCATGTGACCGACGTCCTGTCGGTCGGGTTCAATCACAGGTTCTGACCTTCACGCTCGGACACGGGGTCCGCCGCAAGTCGGCGGCGGGCCCCTTCGTCGGCTGACTGGGTCCGAAGTGCCTTGCCGCCTCCGCCCGGCGGGCTCTAATCGTTTCCACGCCGCATGATCACCTGCAGCAAGACCTACAAGGACATCCCGTTCGCCCATCGGCAGCACCGCCATGAGGGGCACTGCTCATTCCTGCACGGGCACAACTGGTCGATCGAGATCGAGTTCGCCTGCTCCAGTCTGGACGAGCGGGGCTTCGTGGTCGATTTCGGCGGGCTCGGCTATCTAAAGGACTGGATTGCCGGCCATCTCGACCATGCCTGCGTCTTTTCCGCCGACGACCCGGTGCGCGACGAAGTCCTGGAGGCTTTCCCGAAGCTCTTCCATCCGCTCATCGTCCCGTATTCCGCCTCTGCGGAGGGCATCGCCCGTTTCCTCTTCGAAACCTTTGATCCGATGGTGCGCGAGCACGCCCGCGGCCGCGCCTGGATTCATCAGCTGATCCTGCACGAGGACGGCAAGAATTCCGTCCGTTACCGGCCGGACGCCTGACATGCCCGCGGTCTATCCGGTGAACGAGACCTTCCTCAGCTGGCAGGGGGAGGGCGTCCACATGGGTCGCAAGGCCTTCTTCATCCGGCTGCAAGGCTGCCCGGTGCGTTGCGAATGGTGCGATTCCGCCTCCACCTGGCACCCCTCCCACGTGCCCACCAAAATACGCAAGGCCGACCCGGATGAGCTCGCCCGGGAGGCGGCCGAAGCCCGTCCTGAATTTGTCGTATTGACCGGCGGGGAGCCCTGCGTCCACGACCTGGCTCCGCTGGTCGCATCCCTGAGGTCGGCTGGCCTGCCCGTTCATCTGGAGACCTGCGGAGCTTTCGCCATCCCCGAGGGGTTGGGTTGGGTCACAGTCAGTCCCAAATGGGCCAAGTTGCCGACGCAGGAGGCCTTGGCGCGGGCCGATGAAATCAAGCTGATCATGGAAGGCTCGGATTCCGCGGACCGATGGACCCAGGCCGTTGGCGGCCATTGGCATGCCCGTCATGTCTGGCTGCATCCTGAGTGGTCCCGCCGGGAGGATGCCGCCGTCCTTTCGGCCATCACCGACCGGGTCAAGCGTCTGGGCGCCCCTTACCGGGCGGGCTGGCAGGTCCATAAGCCCTATTCGGCCGATTTCGCCGACCCTCGGGCCCGTCCTCCGAGTCCCCTCGGGGGCGACCCGGCCAAGGGTTACTGAGGGGTGCCCGGAGGAGCCCGAGCCGGGCGTTCAATCTTCCCGCTCTTTTTGCTTCACACCTTCGGCGAACCCTCATTCATCACGGATTCATGACCCGCCACGCAGTCCTCGCCCTGGAAGACGGAACGATTCTGAGGGGGAGGGCTTTCGGAGCCTCGGTCACCGTGTGCGGCGAGGCCGTGTTCAACACAAGCATGAGCGGCTATCAGGAGATCCTCACCGACCCCTCCTACTACGGACAGATCGTGACCATGACCGTGCCGCAGATCGGCAACTACGGCGTCAACGAGGAGGACCTCGAGTCTTCCAAGCCGCATGCTGCGGGGTTCGTCGTGCGCGAACTCTCGCCCGTCGTCTCGAACTGGCGCGCCACGTCCGACCTGGGCTCGTGGCTCGCCAAGCACGGCATCCCCGGCATCGAGGGCGTCGACACGCGTGCGCTCACCAAGAAGCTCCGCGTCGCGGGCGTGATGAAGTCCTGCCTCTCCGCCGAGGGAATCTCCGATGACGAGGCGCTGCGCCGCGCCCGCTCCTGGTGCGGCACGGTCGGCGCCGACTTCGTGAAGGAGGTCACCTGCAAGGCGCCCTATCACTTCAACGCCAAGGCTGGGTCCTGCGAGGCCTTCACCGTCCCCGGCACCGCCCTCTACAAGGCCAAGGACCGTCCGGCGCGCTACCGCATCGCGGCCTATGACTTCGGGGCCAAGACCTCCATCTTCCGGCGCCTCGTCGCGGCCGGCTTCGACGTGCACGTCTTCCCGGCCACGACCCCCGCAGCCGAGATCCGCAAGTTCAACCCGGACGGCGTCTTCCTCTCCAACGGCCCCGGCGATCCCGCCGCGCTCAAGTACGCCCACGAGGCGGTCGCCGACCTCATCAAGTCCTACCCGGTCTTCGGTATCTGCCTCGGCCATCAGATCATCACCCACGCCATCGGCGCCTCGACCTACAAGCTGAAGTTCGGCCATCGCGGAGGCAATCAGCCCGTCAAGAACGTCGAGGAGGGTAGGGTGGCCATCACCGCCCAGAACCACGGGTTCGCCTCCAAGGCCGAGGAGCTGGAGCGCTGCGGCGCGGTCGTCACCGAGGTTAACCTCAACGACGGCACGGTGTCCGGACTCCGCCTCAAGGACCGCCCGGTCTTCTCCGTGCAGTATCACCCGGAGGCAGGCCCTGGCCCCAACGACGCCGACGTCCTTTTCGACCGCTTCTACGAGCAGGTCGCCAAGGTCAAGGGCGCCCGCTGAAGGCCGCCATGATCGGCAGGGCCGCTTTCCTCGTCTTCCTGCTCCTGGGCTGCGCCGCGTCTCCGCCGCTGGGCGGTCCCGCGGCGCTGGAGTCATTGATCGACGCGGCCGCAGACGGGCGTCGGCCCGCCGTTGAATATCACGGCGTCTCCCCCGGCGACCCCGCCGCCAGCGCGGCCTTCGTCTACGTCGAGGAATGGCTCAACGTGAACGGTGAGTCCGTCCATGACGTCCGGACGCACGCCACCGCCCGCGAGGGCACCTTCCGCTTCACGGAGTCCAAGGACGGCCGTCATGTCTACTTAATCTCACGCGGCTGGCCCGGCCCGCAGGTGCGCACCGCCGCCCTCCGTCCCGTCCCCGGCATGAAGGTGGTCTTCCTCGGCTGGCCGGATGAGCTCGCCTGGGAGCACTTGGGCTCCGTGCTCGTCGTGCGCACGCCCCGCGAGATGGCCGATGAGGAGAACCACCCCTGCCGTCAGGCCTTCGTCTTCCGTTTCACCTTCCCGTGACCGTCACAGCTCGACCTGCATGCCGAGTTCGACCACGCGTCCCGGGGGGAGGTTGAAGTAGGCCGTGGCTGAGAGGGCGTTGCGGTTCAGGATTTCGAAAATCTTCTCCTGGGGTCCATTGAGGGAGATGAGCGTCGTGGCGCGGACGATGGTCTCGCGGCTCAGGAAGTAGGTCGTCTCGAGCGGATTGGGGCTGATACCCAGTCCGCGGTAGGCGGCCTCGAGCACCGGGAATGCGTCCTGCTTCTCGCGGAAGCCGAACTTGCCTATCACGCTCAACACCGAGGGGAACTCCTCGTGGCTGTCCACCTTGCAGAACTTCGGTCCGCGCGTCTGGAAGCTCACGCGTTCTCCCGCCGGCACGATCGCCCGGTCCTCGTCCACGGTCAGCGTCACCACGATGATGTGGTCATGCAGCACACGGTTGTGCTTGAGGTTGTGGGCGAGCGCCATCGGCACCGACTTCGTGGAGCCAGCCATGTAGACCGCGGTGCCCTTCACCCGGGCCAGCTTGCCAGCCACGAAGCGGTCCTCGACGCTGTCCAGAAAGTTTTCGAAGTCGCCCGTGCTCTCCGACTCGCTCATCTTTTCCTTCATCGCGATGCGGCCCTTATTCCAGATCGACATCAGGAGGTATACGAGCACGCCGATTGCTAGGGGGAACCAGCCGTTGGGCCAGATCTTGTGCGCGTTGCCGGTGACGAAGAGGAGCTCGAGGACGATGAAGGGCGAGAGCATCGCGTAAGCCGCCGCGGCCGAGATGCGCATCTTGCGCCTCACGTACTGGCCGAAGAGCACCGTGGTGACCAGCATCGTCAGGCTGACCGCGATGCCGTACGCGTTGGCCAGCAACTCGGAGGTGCCGTAGTGCAGCACGAGGTAGATGGAGCCGAGCATCAGCAGCCAGTTCACCGTCGCGATGTAGATCTGTCCCGATTCGACGTCCGAGGTGCGATCGATACGCATGCGGGGCAGGAAGTTAAGCTGGATCGCCTGCATGGTGATCGAGAAGGCCCCCGAGATCAGCGCCTGGGAGGCGATGATGGCCGCGAGGGTCGCGATGATGACCAGCGGGATCTGCATCCAGGCGGGCGCCATGTTGAAGAAGGGACTGAAGCCGGGGCGCGAGAGTTCGGCCGCGTTGGCGGGGTCTAGGGCCCACGCGCCCTGTCCGAAGTAGTTCAGGACGAGGGCGGGGAAGACGATGAAATACCAGCCCGCCCGGATCGGCTTCTGGCCGAAGTGCCCCATGTCGGCATAGAGGGCCTCCGCGCCGGTCACGGCGAGGAAGACCGCGCCGAGGACCAGCGCACCCGTCCCCGGATTCTCGACCAGGAAGAGCACGCCCTGCAGGGGGTTGAGGGCCGACACGAGCTGGCCGGAGGTCGACGCATGCGCCCAGAGCGACCAGCAGCCGGTCAGAGCGATGGTGGCGAACCAGACAAGGGTCACGGGCCCGAAGTACATGCCGACTCGGCCCGTCCCGACCCGCTGGACGCGGAAAAGGATGAATAAGATCACGACGGCGGCGGCCGGGATGAACCAGGAGAAGAACTGGTGCGAGATGCCCCCGCCCAGTTTCTCGTTGGCCTCCCGCAGTCCCTCGAGTGCGGACAGCACCGAAATCGCAGGGGTGATGACGCCGTCCCCGTAAAGGAGGGCCGCGCCGAAGACGCCGAGCATGATGATCAGGCTGCGGTGCTCCCGCTTGGAACGTCCCTTGGCGTTCCTTTCGGGCGGGGCCGCGCTCTCGGACTGTTTTTCATGCGCTGAGGCCAGGGACACCAGGGTCATCACCCCGCCTTCCCCGTCGTCATTGGCTTCCATGACCAACAGCACGTACTTGATGGTCACCACGAAGATCAGGCACCAGAGAATGAGGGAGAGCAAGGGGATCACCGCCGACGGTCCCAGGCCCGCCCCGGTTGGTCCGGTCGCCCGGATGCACTCCTTGAAGGCGTAGAGGGGGCTGGTCCCGATGTCCCCGAACACCACCCCCAAGGCGGCCAGAACCGCCGCGAAAGTCAGGGGCTTGGCGGCGTTTGAACCCTCGGAGGCGTCACTCATGAAGAGTTGTTCACAATGCCCCCGTCAGCCCGTTTATCAAAGCCAAAGCAGCCAAGCGGGGCTTGCCTTTTCGTCCCACCGCAGCATTTGAAGGCATTCGGCTCCAAGACTTTCCAACAACAACAACCATGAACCTAATCCAAAGCATTGGCTTCCAATGGCTAGCGCAGGCCGCTCCGGCCGGCGCCCCGGCTCAGGAAGGTCCTGGGGGGATGTCCATCCTCCTGATGTACGGGCTCCTGCTCGCCGGCATGTACTTCCTGCTCTTCGCCCCCCAGCGCAAGCGCCAGAAGGAACTCGAGAAGTTACAGTCTTCGCTCGCGGTCGGGGATCAGGTCCTCGCCGCCGGCGGCATTTACGCCAAGGTCGTCTCCGTCAAGGAGGACCGCATCACCCTTGAGATCGATTCCGGCCGAATGACTGTCCACAAGTCCGCCGTCATGGGCAAGGCCGAGGACGCCGCCAAGGCGGTCCGGTCCTGAACTCAGCCTGATTTCCGACAGTCATGAAGACAGGGACCTGGCTCTGGAAGGTCGTCCTCTCGCTCATCGTGCTCGCGGTGTCGTGGGTCGAGTTCTATCCGCTCGCCCCGATTCCGTTCGAACAGTTCGTGCCCGCCCAGGTCATCGAACGCGCCGACGAGTTCACCAAGCTCCATCAGGAGGCCCTCGCGCGCGTCAAGGCCGCAACGGACGCCTCCGCGCCCGCCGACCGCAAGTCGGTCTCCTACTTCCAGGCCCTCCGCGACATCGGCGAAGGGAAGGGGCGGGACAAGGGCGTCGACCTCCGTCCGTTCTTCTTCCGGGAGGACCAGGTGGTGCGCGAGCCCGAGCAGGGCAAGCGTAACGCGATGGTGCTCAAGGAGCTCCTCCGCCGTTCGCAGGGCCGTCTCCGCCTCGGTCTCGACCTCCAGGGCGGCGTGGCCTTCACGCTCAAGGTCGACCCGACCGGCGCGGAGTCCGGCGGAGCCGGCGACACCGCGCGTGCCAACGTGCCTCCGTCCGAGATGGTCGCCCAGGCCGTCAAGGTCATGGAGCAGCGCATCAACTCCTTCGGCGTGGCTGAACCAGTGATCCGCCCGGTCGGAGAACTCTCGCTCGAGGTCCAGCTGCCCGGTGAAGACGCCGCTAACAATCCTGACGTCATTGACGCCCTCAAGAAGCCCGCCAAGCTCGAGTTCCGCCAGGTGCACCGCTTCGAGCGGCCAGCCGAGACGGACCGCGAACATTCGCTCAAGGCCCTGCCCGAAGGCGGAGGCTCCTCCGCCATCGCCACATACGAGGTGCTCACCCAGCGCGACGTCGACGCCCGCACGGGCGAGGCCTCGCTGAGCCGCTACTACGTGCGCAGGCGGGCCGACGCCACGGGCGCCATCATCCGCCAGGCCTCCGGACGTTCCGACGACGGGCTCTCTTTCTACGTGGACATGCGCTTCACGGACGAGGGCTCGAAGAAGTTCGGTGACCTCACCGCACGCATCGCCGAGGGCAACGTCAGCGGCGCCATCGGGCAGCTCGCCATCGTGTTGGACGGCAAGCTGCAGTCCGCGCCCACCGTGCGCGAGGCCATCCGCAGATCCGGCGCCACCATCACGGGCTCCTTCACCCGCGACGAGGCCGTTGAGCTCGCCAACGTACTCAACAATCCCCTCGAGTTCCCCCTCATCACCGAGGACGTCACCTCCGTCGGACCCTCGCTGGCAAGGGACGCGCAGGCCAAGTCGGTCCTCGCTTCGTCCGTCGCGGTGGGGCTGGTCGTGCTCTTTATGGTGGGCTTCTACCTTTGGGGCGGCTTCATCGCCGTACTCGGCATGGTGCTCAACCTGCTGATGATCCTCGGAGCCCTCGCCTACTTCGACGCCACCATCACTCTGCCCGGCGTGGCCGCGCTGGTGCTCACGCTCGGCATGGCTGTCGACGCCAACATCCTCATCTTCGAGCGCGTGCGCGAGGAGGCCGCGCTCGGCAAGGACCGCGCGGTGTCCCTCCGGGAGGGCTACGAGCGCGCCACGCTCACCATCGTCGACGCCAACCTCACGACGCTGCTCACCGCCCTCATCCTGGTCTTCATGGGCACGGGCGCCGTCCGCGGCTTCGGCATCACGCTCGCCATCGGCATCTTCACCACGCTCTTCACCTCGCTGGTGACCTGCCGCGGTCTGCAGGAGGTGGCCATCGCGCGCGGGGTCATGACCAAGGTCTTCGGCCTGCCGGTCTTCCGTTCCGACGCCGCTATCCCCTTCCTTCGCTACGCCAAGGGCGCCTTCGCCGCATCCTGGCTGCTTATCGTCGCCGGCCTTGTCACGCTTGGGGTCCGCGGCAAGGAGGCCTTCGGCAAGGACTTCCGCGGCGGCGAATCCACGGTCGTGGCCCTCGTGCCCGGCGCCCAGGTCGACACGGGCAGGGTGCTGGCGACCGCCAACGCGGCCGGCCTGCCCGACACCACGGTCACCGTCCAGACGCCGGTCGGCGGCGGCGACCGCACGCTCCGCATCGAGACCTCCCTCACGGAGGACCGCGCCAAGGGCGACTTCGCCAACGTCCGCAGGATCGTCGAGGCACTCTCGGCCAAGTATCCCGAGATTCTTCGCGACCGAGGTCAGGCGCCTGAGAAGGTCATGCTCTCCCGTGAGGCCGTCGGCGGTTCGGTCAGCTCAGCCATGCGCACGGAGGCGGCCTGGGCGGTCGCGCTCGCCCTGCTGGGCATCGGCGTGTACGTCGCGCTCCGCTTCGAGGCCGGCTTCGGCTTCGCGGCCATGGTCGCCACGCTGCACGACGTGCTCCTGACAATCGGTCTCTTCGTTCTCTTCGGCGGGCAGTTCAGCGCCACGATGATCGCCACGGTGCTGCTCATCATCGGCTATTCGATCAACGACACGATTGTCGTCTTCGACCGCATCCGCGAAGAGCTCGAGGCCAACCCGAGCCGCACGCTCTCCGACTGCGTGCACTTCGCCATCAACCGCACCCTGTCCCGCACGGTGCTCACCGCCGCCACGGTCTTCCTCTGCTCCGTCGCCCTCTGGGCCTTTGGAGCCGGCGACGTCCGCCTCTACGGCGAGGTCTTCACCTATGGCGTCCTCATCGGCACGTTTTCGTCCATCTTCATCGCGAGCCCCGTCTTCTACTGGTGGCACCGCGGTGAGCGCAGGGGGGTCGAGGCCGCCGAACTGCCCCGCACCTATGCGTGGCAGGCGGGCTCCGACAAGGAATCCTGAGGCCCGACCCGATGTCCGCCTGGTCGCACCGGGCCGCCGATGACGGCCTCGCCCGCCGCATCGCGGCCGCCCTGGGGGTGAGCGAACCGCTCGCCCACGCCCTCGCGCGTGCGTTCTCCGACGAAGCCGAGGCCGAACGGCATCTCCGGCCGCAGCTGGCCCATGTCTCCGATCCGTTCGCGGTCGGAGGGCTGCGCGACGCCGCGGAGCGTCTGGTGCGTGCCTGCCGTGACGGCGAGCGCATCGCGGTGCTCGGCGACTACGACGTCGACGGCGTCTCCAGCACGGCGATGCTTGTGCACTTTCTGCGCCGGCTCGGTGCCACGCCGGAGGCCTTCGTGCCCCGGCGCATGGAGGAGGGCTACGGGCTCTCGATGGCCGCGCTCGAGCGCGCTCTCGCCGAGGCCCGCCCCTCGCTTTTCGTCGCGCTGGACTGCGGCACGAACTCGGCCGCCGAGGTCGGCCGGCTCCGCGCGGCCGGCGTCGACGTGCTGGTGGTCGACCACCACGTGGCCAAGGAGACCCGCGCCTCCTGCACGCTGGTCAACCCGCGCGTGAATGATCCCGCGGACGCGCCCTGGCAGTCACTCTGCACGGCCGGACTGGTCTTCAAGCTCATCCACGGCGTGCTCAAGGTGCTCCGTCTGGAGGGCGATTCCCGCGGTTCGGTCATCGCGGTGCGCGACTACCTCGACCTCGCTGCGCTGGGCACGATTGCCGACCTGGTGCCGCTGCGCTCCGAGAACCGCATTCTCGCCGCCCACGGGCTCCGCGCCCTCGGCGAAGCCCGCCGTCCGGGTGTACGTGCGCTCATCTCGGTGAGCGGTATGGAACCGGGCGGGGTTCTCACCTCGGTCGACGTTTCCTACCGTCTCGGTCCGCGCATCAACGCCAGCGGGCGTCTCGCCGACGCCGCGCTGCCGCTCCGGCTGCTGCTTTCGGAGTCCCATGACGACTGCCTGCGCGACGCCGCCGAACTCGACGGTCTCAACCGCGAACGCCAGGAAATCGACCGCAAGGTCACGGAGGAGGCGGCCCTCCAGGCCGCCCAGCACGGAGGCGCCGGCTGCGTGGTCTTCGGGGACTGGCATCCGGGCGTGGTCGGAATCGCGGCGGGCAAGCTCTGCCGTTCACTCAACCGCCCGGTGATTGTGCTCGGCCGCGAGGGAGACGGCGCCAAGGGGTCGGGACGCAGCGTGCCGGGCGTCAACCTCGTCGAGGTCCTCGCGGCCTGTTCCGACCTGCTCCGCACCCACGGAGGCCATCCGATGGCCGTCGGCGTGTCCCTTGAGGCGGACAAGGTGCCTGCCTTCCGCGAACGTTTCGCCGCCGCCGTCGAGGCCCAGCGCGCGGCCTCGGGAGGCGATGAGGCCTCGTTGCGCGACATTGAGATCGCCCACTGGATCTCGCCGGCCGACGTGACGGACCGTCTCTTCGATGATCTCGAGCTGCTCCAGCCTTTCGGCGAAGGAAATCCGGAGCCGGTCTTCGGCCTGAAGGGCGTGACGTTCGATCGCGCGCCCACGGTCTTCGGCGAGGGCAACTTCCGTCACCAGCTCTCCCTCGGCGGGGGCCGCCGGCTCAGTTTTGTCGCCTGGCGCATGGCCGACCGTCAGCCGCCGGTCTCACGTCCGGTCGAGCTTGCGGTGCGGCTGCAGTGGAACCGCTGGCAGGGGCGCCGGATACCGCAGGCGGAGGTCCTCGACTGGCGTCTGGCCTGAGCGCTCAGCGCTGCGGTTCGTCGCCGGACTCCTTGGGCGGCCGGGTCACGTTCTTCGGGATGGGGGCCTTGATGGCGCGTTCCTCGACCGACTTGATCCTGGCCTGTCCCTCGGGGCCGTCAGGCTCGATGAAGCAGAGCGTGCGCGCGTCCACCATGTGGAAGTGGCGGATATGGAACACGGTCCGCGGCTCGCCGTCCTGCGTGATGACGTCCAAGTCGAAGTATTGGCCGTCCTTGACGTCCGGCCTGACGACCGTTGAGCCGCGCGCCTTGACGCTGAATCGGTTCCGCTCGCCCGCCAGCTCCACGGGATAGGGGCAGAGGTTCAGGAATCGGATGGAGCCATAGGGCAGGGCTCCGGGTTCGTCGTTCACGGCGCTGATGCCCGGCGAGCCGGGCCGAGGATTCACCAGCAGGATGAGGCGGTGGGGCCCAGGGCCGGCCGGTAGGTCATACCAGGCGAGGGGAGGTCCGTCGTCACGCTTCGAACGCGGGCCTTCGAGGGGTCGGATTTCGAAACGGGCCGGTCCGGAGTAGGCGATGCGCTCGGACAGGAGGTCGGGCGAGATGTCGACGGCCCTCACTTTGCCCGAGGCGTCGAGGTAGCCGTGGTCGGCGATGTATTCTCCACCGGAAAGGAGCAGCAGGCTGGCCTCGGCCTTGCGCGGGGCCTGTCCGTGGCAGACGGCCGCGAGCGCCAGTCCTAGGGTGAGGAGTTCAGATCTCATCTTGGCGCAGCCAGCGTGTGGAGAGGATGACGAAGCGTCGGCCGAGCAAGCGGTTGACGGCGGAGAACGCGGGGTCCTCGGGCCGCACCCCGGGTGCGTTCTCCGGAGAGATCATTTCGGGAATGCGCTGCACGACGGCCTCCATCCAGCGACGCGCGTAGGAGCCGCGCCCGTCGTCGGCCTCCGCATAAGCGCGGATGGTGAAGGTGTCGGACCTTGTCGCGATGGAACAGCCGAGCGACTGGAGCAGGTCGACCTGGATTAGGTTGCCCGCGGAGCCCATCGCGGCGTGCACCCTGTTGGGAACCGCCCCGGAGGCGGGGCGTTCGCCGGCCTCGACGTTCTGCGGCTGGCTCAGCGGAGCCGAGTTCACAGCGGTGAGGGTGGCCTGGCTGACCATGACGGAGGAGGGGAAGCGGGCGCCCGCGACGGCGGTCACCCGGTCGCTGAGCTCCGCATTCCCCGCGGCGTCGGCGCGGAAAATCGCCGACTGCAGGGCCCCGCAGCGCGCCGCCCACGCGTCGGAGCAGAGGAACCGGTTCACGAACTCAGAAAGGCTCAGGTAGGGCGTGCACGCCGCGGTCTGCCCAGAGAAGACGCGGGGACCGGGCGGCGCGGCCTGCTCCCTCTCGGTCCGGTTCTGCAACTGGAAGCGCGCCTTGTTCTCGGCCACGATCGCCACGGCGAGGGCTCTGATCTGGTTCTCTCCGAGATTGGCGAAGCCGTGCCAGTTGGTGCGCCCCGTGTCGTTCATCGCGCCCCTCGCGGGGGAGGATGCGCCCGCCTGCAGCGCACGCGGCATGCGCACGTTTGTCCGGTTGCCCGCGGCCGCATTGGGCTGGCTTTCGGTGAGGTTGGCGTAGGCGATTCGGTTGGCCGACCCGAGGAAGGCGGCCCATGCGTCCACGGAGACGCTGTTCACGTTGAAGGCGCCGTCGTTCAGCAGCACGGCCGCCGCGGTGCGATGCGAGGCGAGGGCGTCACGCGCCACGGCCTCGCCGGCAGCGAGTCGCATGCGTGGGTTGAGGAGACGACGGCGTCCGGAGACGAAATCTTCGATGACCTGCTGGGTCGTGCGGGACTCAAGGAAGGGGTTGCTGTCCGTCGCGGCTATGGGGTCCGGCGGCACGGGCGCGGAAGCCGCGGTCAAACGCGCCATTTCCGGCCCCGTGGAGGACAGGAAAAAGCCGTCCCAGAGGGTCGTGTTCAGCAGGTAGGCCTGGTCGAAATCCGTCCAGTCGGCGGAAGTGAGGTCGTAGGCCCTCTGCATCGGCACCTGAAGGCTGGCGAAGCTGTTGCCCACGCCATAAAGGGGTTGCTGGTCGCGCAGCCCGAAATTGGCGTGGGCGTATTGTCCGAGTGAGGTCGGCGGTGCCAACGGTATCTCAACGTGCACGGCCTTGGTCGTGCCGGTCGTTTCCTTGCTGTAGCCGCCGTAGGCCATGGCGCCGCCGCTCAGCTGCGTGGGGATCAGGGTGCTCCAGGGCGCCGAACCGGATCCAGTCGGGCGGAAGGAGCGCATCCGGTAGCTGGGTGACGGGCCGTTGAAGCCCGGATTGGCGCCCGAAGCGAGACGTCCAGCCCCGTCGGAACGGATGACGGGCGCGGTCGGATTGGTGTGAGTGTATGTCGGGACCGGGGCGGCCGTTCTGTAAACAGCGGCCGCAGCGCTGTAAGGCGGGTACGCTGACGCCGTCGTGCTGACTGCGCTGAGCCAGGAGGTTGTGGGTGCGCGCTCGATGACCGACCGTGTCGATAGTTCTAGGGCTGCGATGATCTGGCCGGGCGCGGGCTGGCCGGTTGAGGTACGGTTGTAAGGAATGTAAAAGGCGTTCGGGAAGGTGATCGGCCCCGGATGTCCTATGACCGCCGGGTCGATGACCCGCTGCGTGATTTCGTTGAGCTCACTGCTCCGGTTGTAGAGCTCGAAGCTGGTGCTGGTGTCGGTCAGCCCGTCACCGGGCCAGCAGACCAGTCCGTGCCTCGAACGGAACACGCCGCCCGGCGTGATGCGGTTTGCCGTGGGTACCGAGCGGGGAATCCCGTTCGAGTCGGGCATGGACCTTCCCGTCGGCACAATCTCGAACTGCAGCCGGTCGGTGGTGTAGATGTTGAAGCCGGGCCAGAGCACGGCCCAGTCCAGTCCCGTGTCGCCGCCGTCCGTGTAGCCTCCGGTGAAGTTGAAGCTGTTGGTGAGCCGCACGACCTGGCCCCAGACGGACGGGTAAGGCGACGCCGGCGAGTAGACGCGGTATTCCCCGGGCTGGAGGGTCACGTTGCCGAGATAAAGCCGGAACATGTCAGGCGTCGTCGAGGCCCGCATGCCCATCCGCTTGTAGTAGTCGCCGAGCGGGTGCTCGTAATTGTAGGTCACGCCGCTGCGGATGACCCGGATGATCAGTTTCCAGTCATCCCAGTCGCTGTAGCTGAAGACGTGGCTCGCTCCCGTGGAGGTCGCCGGGCATTCCATTGCGACGTTGTAGGGGTTGTGGAGCACGACGAACGGCGTGAGGTTGAGCGTGATCCAGCCCCCGCCCTGGCTGATGTCGAAGACCAGCAGCGTGCGGTCCAGGTAAGGCGCAGCCGAGCAGGCGAAGGGACGCGGGATGGGGCGGTAGTCGGTGCCGAGGAAATCACCGATGTCGCGGACGGAAGGATTCAGTCCGACGTGGTCCCCGTTGTGGACGCCCGCGTAGAGGTATTGGGTGCGACGCAGGCCTTCGTTGTCGCCGTTGAACGCCATGGTGTGGATGCTGCCGGCATTGGGGTAGAGGGAGCGGGCCCGCAGGACCGGTGCGCCGGAGGCCGACCACCCGAGCTGCTTGTAGAGACGGTGGTAGTCTCGGAGCGCCCACCAGGTGGGCCCCCGCAGCTCCCCCTGGGGGGTGCTTCGGTTGAATACGGGCGCGACCTGGATGATCCTTCCAGAAATCGGCGTCTGCATCCGCAAGATGCCCATGCCCGCGGCCACTCCCGTTGCCGGCACGTCGAAGGCTGAGCCGAACTCTGACTGGCTGAAATCCCGGTCCGACATCTCAAAGGCGAGGGAGAGGTCACGCCTGAGGCCTCCGTCCCTCGAGTCGGCCAGCACGCCAGCCGAAACGAAGGTCACGTCGTGGAAGAGCCGACGCGAGTTTGGCGAGATCGGGCGGTTAGGGACGTCCAACGGCGTGCCGTCGGAGAAGCCCGTCACCATGGGAAGGTCGTCGATGTTTCCGCACTGGGCTAGTTCCGCCTGCGCGGCGCCGCCCAGTCCCGTGAGCAGCTCGTGCGCGAGTCGTCCGGGCGCGCGAAGGCGTGCGACGTGCTCGGGGCTGAGTCCGGTGGCCGCCGCGCGAGGGTCGTCGAGGTTGACGCGCGCCTTCACCCCTTCGTCGCCGATCCAGTAGGCATAGCCTCCGGATTCGTCGGGCAGACGAAGCTTGGGTATGCCCTCGACGAAGCCGTCGGGATGCGCCGGGTCCGAGGCCGAGTAGCGGCTCGCGCTGCCCACTCCGACGAGGGTCACCGTCTCGACGTCGGCCGGAGGGTAGGCGGGCAGGGGCGGGAGGTGGTCGGGTCCGTAGTTGGATTGTCCAGAAAGCGAAACGGACTGCGAGTTAGCGGGACGGTCGTGACGGCCGCTCACCAGCCACGCGGGCGGCTGGTCTGGACGGTCTGTCCGCCAGACGCCCGTCCACATCGGATTGCGCAAGGCCGAGCTGGCGGCGTTGGGCTGGATGATTTCCGCTCGCGCGGTAGCGCGACGATCGGGCCCCGCCTCCTGCTGCAGGTGGGCCACCGCGAGGCGTAGCGCGACCAGCGCGTTTAGCCGTGCCCGGGCCCCCAGCTGGCTGTGTGCGGCCAGTCGCGTCTCGATGGAGATGAATGATGCGACCACCACCACGGTGGTCACCATCATGGCGGCCACCGTCAGGGACAGGACCAGGGAGAAGCCCCCGCGTCGGGCTGTCTTGCCGGGCACTGACATGTTTTCTAGGGTGTCTCCGGATGGGAGCAGGGGCAAATATTTTTATATGTCGGAAGTCGGGTCAGGAATCCATGGCCGCATCCGGACCGCGCGGCGGATTGTTCCGTTACCGCGGTCCTCTCCGTCGCCAAGCCCGTCCTCATGGCCAAGACCCTCTCTGCTTGCCCGCCCGGGGCGGGCTCTTATGTTAAATTTTACCCGTCGGCTTGCCTTTGAGGCGTGGTCCTCCTTATTTTATCGCTGTGAACCCTATCACAATCCCCGCTCTCCTCCTCGCCCCACTGCTCGCCAACATCGTCAGTAATGACTGCGGCTGCACAGCCGAAATGGTCTGCGCCTGTAATTCCTGTAAGTGCGCCTCCTCTGCCAAGTAAGCGGGTTCCGTCACCTGTCCGCCGCCCTTGCGCTCCTGGCGGCGGCCCTCTCTGCTTGCCCGCCCGGGGCGGGCTCTTATGTTACGGGCAAGGCGTCCTCCGACGGGATTGGCAAGGTCTTCATGGGACGTGAGATTTCCAAGGTGATGGGACATCCCGGCATAGGCTGGTTGGAGCGGACGGAACGTGAACGCGAGGAGGCTCCTTCTAAGGCGCTCGAGATGCTCAAGCTCGCCCCCGACACCATCGTCGCCGACATCGGCGTGGGCTCGGGCTACTACGCATTTCGTCTGGCGCCCAAGGTACCCAAGGGAAAGGTGATTGGAGTCGACATTCAGCCGGAGATGCTGGAGTTCCTCTCCGCAAGATCTAAGGAGCTCAAGTTGACCAATGTCGAGGGGCGTCTAGGCGCGGTCGACGGGGTCGGTCTGCCGGAGGGGTCCATCGACGCCGCCCTGATGGTCGACGCTTACCACGAGTTCTCCCATCCGGCTGAGATGCTTGCCTCGATCCGCAAGGCGCTGCGTCCGAAGGGGCGCATCTACCTGCTGGAGTTTCGGGCGGAGGATCCGGAGGTCCCCATCCGCGCGCTGCACAAGATGAGCGTCGCCCAGGCGCGCAAGGAGTTCGAGGCCTGCGGATTCAAGTTCATCGAATCGCGTCCGGGGCTACCCTGGCAGCACCTGCTGGTCTTCGAACGCCCCTGAACGCGCTCAGCCGCCGCGCTTAATCTCCTTGAGCCGCTGGAACTCGGGCCTTGCGGTGTAGAACTTGTCGAGGGGGTAGCAGCCGCTCACGAGTCCGTTGCGCGGCGCGGTGGTGCAGTCGCTGAAGGTCCGGCAGATGAGCCTAGTCTCGAGCGCGCCCTTGTGCGCGGCGTCCGCCAGCATCTCGGGATAGCTGAGGACGGCCCGGCCGATGCCGATGGCATCGGTCCATCCGCGGTCCAGCAGCTCCTGCGCAACGGCCGGGAGGTGCTCCTGCAGGTAACTCAGGCCTGAGCTGATCACGGACAGGCCCGCGGGCAAGCGTTCCTTGAGGGCCTTCACGGCCGCGACCTGCATCGCCACTTCGACGAGGGGGTCGTGCGCGGGCTGGTAGCCGTCGCTCGGCGGATAGGCCGCGGGACGCTGCAGGTGGGGATTGTAGTAAGGGGAACCGGCGGTGGTGTTTAGGAGCTTGAAACCGAGCCGGCCCAGGAGTTCGACGAATCGGAAGGTCTCGGTGAGGTCGACGCGGGTGGGATCCGCGGGGTCGCAGCCGAAGGCATATCGGTAAGGAAGGAGATGCCCGTGCACCTCCGGAATCCCGGGGCCCGGCTTGCCGGGCGCGGACAGCGCGGGGTCCGGCCGGTGAGGCACCATGTCGTAGAGGCTGAGACGGACGGCCAGGTCGATCGGATTGCCGTCCGCCCGGATACCGGCGACGATGTCGCGAAGGACGCGGGTGCGGTTCTCGAAAGAGCCTCCGAACTTGCCGGGACGGGTGTGCGCGCCGAGGAACTCGTGCAGGAGGTAGCCGTGGCAGTGCTTGATGTCCACGAAGTCCGCCCCGGCCTCGCGTGCGAGCCGGGCGGCGTCGACGTAGGCGGCGATGAGGGCCTCGACGTCGTCGTCGGTCAGGACCTGCGCGTCGTCGCTGACGTTGAAGCGCGAATCGAGCACGGGATGGCGGAAGGCGACGCGCGGCTCCCAGCGTTTCTTGTCGTGGGGACGGCAGAAGCGGCCGGAGTGGGTGAGCTGGAAGCCGATGACGAGGTCGTCCGCGGAGCCCCAGCGCGCGGCGTGCTCCTCGCGGAGGATGCGCACGAGCTCGGCGATGCCGGCGAGGTTCTCGCGCACGAGGATGAGCTGGTTGGGGTTGGCGCGCCCGTCGGCCCGCACGGCCATGGCCTCGGCGCCGCAGACGATCTTGGCCCCGCTCGCACCGAAGCGCCGCCAGCGGCGACGCATCTCGTCGGTGACGTCGCCGGTGGTCGTGCCGTCCCAGCCCTCCATGGGGTGGATGGCGATGCGGTTCCCGGGCGTGCGTCCGTTGATGCGCACGTCCGTGAGCGGACGGAGCAGAGGGCTGTCTGCGCCGGTGCGCAGGGCGTCGGCCAGGGGGATGTCCGCGCCGACGGAGGCGCAGTGCGCCCGGAATTCGGAGGGCGTCTTCAGGGAGTTGACGCGGGTGAGCTTGAAGGGGATGGTCATGGTCAGAGTCGGATGCCGAGTCGCTCGGCGACGCGGCGGGCGCGCAGGAGCGCCTCGGTCATGCGGGCGGCCTCGTCAGGCCCGCGCACGTCCTTGCAGTCGGGATGCGGCTCGGGGGAGGCAATCACGCCCAGGGCGTGCAGGACGTGGGCGGTGCTGTGCTTGTAGGCCGCGGCGCTGCCGCGGGCGTTGAGGCGGAAGACTTGGTCCTCGAGGGACTGGAAGGCCTCGAAGAGTTTGTAGACGCGGGTGTCGAAATGGCCCGGGCCGCGGCCGGTCACGGCGCGCTTGCCCGGGACGTCGTCATGCAGCCACAGATCCTTGGCCGCGCAGATGAGCGGCGCGGCGCTGCTGGCCGCCCCGATGAGCAGGGGACGTCCGACGCGGATGGCGGTCGCGATCCCGAAGTCGTCCCCGCTGTGCGGTGCGAAGTCGGGCCGGAGGTCGCGGCACATCGCGGCCCAGTAGAGGAAGTGGGGCTCATCCAGGGTGCTGATCTTGCCGCCGATGAATTTGGGGTGGGTGGCCAGCTGCCACAGGAGCCAGGGGCCGTAAGGCGTGGCCCACGGTACGAAGGAGGGCTCGAGGGCGTGCACGATGCCGGGGCGGATCAGCCACTCGGCGATGCGGTAGTAGCCGTCACGGCGCCGCTCGGGGTCGAGGGAGTTCAGGCCCTTGGAGGTCATGATCATGACCTCGCAGTCCTCGTGAGCCTGCACGATATCCATCAAGACGCGGTAGCGCTCGGGTCTGAACTCGGCGTCGCGCTCGGCGCCCCGCGCGGTCACGCCCGCTACGAATGGCCGTCCCGGAAAGGCCGCGCGGAAGCGCCGCAGGACCTCCGCGTACAGGGCGTCGTCCAGGTCGAAGATGTATCCGGTGTCGGCGTTCAGCACGGGCACGAGCTCGACGCCGTGCCGCTTGGCCGCGGCGTAGCTCCAAGCCAGGGCGGCGACGAAGCCGTCCCAGTCGGGCTTGCGGTCGCGGAAGGGCAAAAGGGCGGCGGCGCACAGGCGTGAGCGCGTGCGGTGGTCGACCATCGCCTCCTCCGGGGTCCAGGCCCAGACGGTCTCGCTCCAGGGGGTGTCGGGACGCAGTTCCTCGGGCCGGGTGATCATGGTTATGATGATAGCAGGGAAGTCATCGCTTGAAAAACAGGAGTTTAAGTCGTTATGATTCGAAAAAAACGAATGGACATCTACCAACTGGAATATTTCGCCGAAGCCTGCCGTCAGCGGAGCTTCGCCCGCGCGGCCGCCCGGCTGCGTTTGGCGCCCGCCGCCCTCAGCGAACAGATGCGTCGGCTGGAGGAAGAGATGGGGACGTCGCTCTTCTCCCGCGGGAGACGGGAAACGGTGCCCACTGCCGCGGGCACGCTGCTGCTCCGTCATGCGGAATCGCTCCTGGTCGCCGCCGAGGGCGCCCGCCGGGCGGTGCGTGATCTGGCGGGCCTGCGCGGCGGCCGGCTGATGGTCGCCTCCATCCCCTCGGCCGCGGCCTGCCTGCTGCCGCGCGCGGTCGCCGGCTTCCGCCGCGCCCACAGCGAGGTGGACCTCGCGGTCCTCGAAGGCACTTCGGAGCAGTGCGTGGGCTGGGTCGAGTCGGGCTCCGTCGAACTGGCGCTGGTGCAATCGGCCAACCGGCCCCGCGGTCTGGAGTCCCGCGCGTTGGTCGAGGAGGACTTCGTCGCACTGGTGCCTTGCGCGCACGCCGCGGCGACCAAGGGTCAGGTCACTTTGGCCTCGCTCCGAGATGAGGGCTTCGTCACCTACCGCGGCAGGGTGCGGGAGACGGCCTTCGAGGCCTGCCGTCGCGCGGGCTTCGAGCCGCGCGTCGTGTGTGAGAGCGGCGACCTCGGCACGGTCGGCTCGCTGGTCGCCGCCGGACTCGGGGTGTCGCTGCTGCCCGAGATGGCGGCGGCCCGCACGGGAACCGGTTGCCGTACGCTCCGAATCTCGGGTCGGCCGGTGCGCCGCACGGTGGTGGTGCTGCGACGGAGAGGGTTGGCTTCAGCTGCGGCGGAAGCCTTCCTGAGCCTGCTGGGGTGAACGCGGGGAAAACGCTCCTTGAAGGGCCTCCGGAATGCCCTCAGAAGAATGGCTCCCAATCCTATGCAGGCCTCCGATAAGTCCACCGTCACGAGCGCCATGCAGATGACCCTGCTGGCCGGGTTCCTCGGTTGGATGATGGACGGATTCGAGCAGGGAATCTTCCCGATGCTGGCCAGCCCAGCGCTCAACAGCATGGTGCCCTCCGACGTCGTCGCCCTCGGCGCCCAGGCGGCCAAGGGCTGGGTCGGAGACTGGATGGGGCTCATCACGTCCGCCTACCTGCTGGGCGCCGCGCTGGGTGGTGCCGCATTCGGCTGGCTGGGCGACCGCGTTGGCCGGGTGCGCGCGATGTCGCTCAGCATCCTCTTCTACTCGCTCTTCAGCGGTCTGTGCTACTTCGCGCACGAGCCGTGGCACTTCCTAGTGCTCCGCTTCCTGGCCTCGCTCGGCATGGGCGGAGAATGGGCCCTCGGCGTGGCCCTGGTGATGGAGGTCTGGCCGGAGCGTCACCGCTCCAAGATGGCCGGGGCGATCGGCATGGCCGCCAATGCGGGTTTTGTGCTGGTCGGCGTGGTTGGGCTGCTCTACCCGGCGACGGGCGACACCTGGCGCACGCACTTCCTCATCAGCGCCGCGCCCGCGCTCCTCACGCTGCTGGTGCGTCTGTTCGTGCCAGAATCGGAACGCTGGAAGCAGGCGGCGCAGGCCGAGGCCGCCGCGCCCACGGGGCGTTCCAAGATCGGCGAGGTCTTCGGCGGCGGACTCCTCCGCTCCACGCTCGCGGCCATCCTGCTCACATCAATCGTCTTCATCGCCACCTGGGGCGCGGTCCAGTGGGTCAGTCTCTGGGTGGATTCGCTCGCCGGTCCGTCCAATCCCCGCGCCAAGGCCTACGCGATGGTGGTGCTCTCGGTGGGAGCCTGCATCAGCACCTACCTGGCTCCGGTGCTGCTGGCCCGCTTCTCCCGACGCACGGGCTATCAGCTGCTCTGCGGTCTCGCGCTGCTGACCTGTCTCTGGCTGTACCGCACGCCGGCCGAGTGGGGCCCGCTGATGCTGCTCAAAATCTTCACGCTCGGGCTGACCTCGACGGCCTTCTTCGGCTTCTTCCCGCTCTACCTGCCCGAGCTCTTCCCGACGCGCATCCGCGCGACGGGGCAGGGCATCTGCTTCAACACGGGCCGCATCGTAGCCATCCCGTTCGTGATCTTCTCGGGTAAGCTGGTCGAGACGCTCGGCGGCTACCAGCAGGCTGCCGCGACGGTGACGCTGGTCTACGGGCTCGGGCTCTTCGCGGCGCTCCTCGCCAAGGAGACTTCGGGCCGTCCGCTGGAGGACTGAGCGATGTCCAATCCGCACGACGTCCGCATCCGCGCGGTACGCTGGCACGCGCTGCCGGTCCGCACGCGCGTGCCGCTCAAGTTCGGCACGGAGACGGTGACCTCGGTCTCCTGCTGCCGGGTCGCGCTCACGGTCTCCCGCGCCGACGGCTCCCGCGCCGAAGGTTGGGGCGAGACGCCGCTGAGCGTGCAGTGGGTGTGGCCCTCCGGCACGGTACCCTACGAGGTGCGCCGTCGCGCGCTGGAGGAGTTCTGCGACATGCTGACGGATGCCTACGCGCAGTTCCCGGGCTCGGGACACGCGATGGAGATTGGCCATGACTTCCTGGAGGCGGTGTTGCCTAAGCTGCGCGAAGCCTTCAACGCGACGCTGCCTCGCGGGGTGCGCATACCCACGCTCGCCGCCCTGGTCTGCGCCTCGGCCTTCGACCTAGCTCTGCATGACGCCTACGGACGGGTCAACGGCACGCCGACCTACCTGACCTACCGTACGCCCTGGATGAACCGCGACCTGTCCGCCTACGTGCAGCCGGCCGCCGACGCCCCGGAGGTGTCGTTCGCCGGACGCCACCCGGCCGACTTCTTCCGTCCGCAGGCCGAGATGCGCCTGCTCGCCTGGCACCTGGTGGGCGGGCTCGACCATCTGACCGCCGCGGACTCCGCGGGAGCGGATCCGGTCGACGGCTACCCGGTCTCGCTCGACGAGTGGATCCGTCGCGACGGCCTGCTCGCGCTTAAGGTGAAGCTGCGCGGCGATGACGCGGAATGGGACTTCCAACGTCTGCGCAAGGTCGCCGAGGTGGGCCTGCCGCTCGGGGTCCGGCTCTTCACGGCGGACTTCAACTGCACGGTGACGGATCCGGCCTACGTCACGGGCGTCCTTGACCGCGTGAAGGCCGACCTGCCCGCGCTCTGGGAACGCCTGAGCTACGTGGAGCAGCCTTTCCCCTACGAGCTCGAGGACCATCCGATCGACGTCCATACGGTCAGCGCGCGCACGCCGCTTTTCCTCGACGAAAGTGCCCACGACTGGCGGCTGGTACGGCTGGGACGCGAGCTGGGCTGGACGGGCGTGGCGCTCAAGACCTGCAAGACGCAGACTGGCGCACTGCTCAGTCTCTGCTGGGCCCGGGCCCATGGTATGAGCCTGATGGTGCAGGACCTCACGAATCCGATGGTCGCGCAGATGACGCACCTGCTCCTCGCGGCGCACGCGCCGACAATCGCCGGGGTGGAGACGAATTCGATGCAGTTCTATCCGGAGGCTTCCGCTCCTGAAGCCGCGGTCCACCCGGGGCTCTACCGTCGACGCGAAGGGATGATTGACGGCGGCACGCTCGCCGGCCCCGGCTTCGGGCTGCGGGTGGAAGAGGTGAGGCGCGAGCTTCCGCCCGCCCGCCGCTCGTTCCCGGCCTGACCGAAGGCGCTTGCCCGTCCGGCGGCGCCGGGGCTCAATCGGTCACCCCCATGATCTCCCGTCTCCTGCCGCTCGCCCTCTGCGCCGTCGCGCTCGCGGCCGAGACCCCCGCCCGCAAGGTACTCTTCTTCACCAAGTCCTCCGGCTACGAGCACGAGGTCATCTCCTGGAAGAAGGGCCAGCCCAGCTTCGCCGAGAAGCAGCTCACCGAGCTCGGCGCCGCCAACGGCATCACGTTCGTCTTCTCCAAAGACGGCTCGAAGTTCTCCCCGGAATACCTCGCGCAGTTCGACGCCCTAATGTTCTACACTACGGGCAACCTGCTCGAGCCTGGCACGGACGGCAATCCGCCCATGACCGCCTCGGGCAAGCAGGCAATCTTCGACTTCGTGCGCGGCGGCAAGGGCTTCGTCGGCACGCACTCCGCCTCCGACACGTTCCACACGGGCAACGAGTCGCAGAAGGGGCCCGAGCGCTTCCGCAACCACGGCGACAAAGCCGATCCCTACGTCTGCTTCCTCGGCGCGGAGTTCATCCGCCACGGCAAGCAGCAGGTCGGGGTCAACCGCATCGTGGATCCGACGTTTCCGGGCTTCGCCGGGCTGGGGGATTCGTTCTCGTTCATGGAGGAATGGTACACGCTCAAGGACTTCCGCCCCGACATCCACGTGCTCACGGTCTTCAATGACCCGCCCCTCGAAGGCGATGACTACAAGCGCCCGCCGTTCCCCAACTGCTGGGCCCGTCAGGAGGGCAAGGGCAGGGTGTTCTACACCGCCATGGGCCACCGCGACGACGTTTGGACCAACGCGACGTTCCGTCAGATTCTCACGGGCGGTCTGAAGTGGGCCCTCGGCGACGCCAAGGCCCCCGACCTCTCCCCCAATCTCCTCAAGGTCGCCCCGGGCGCAATGACCAACCAGCCCTACACGCCCACGCCTCCCCCGAAGGCCAAGGCTGCCGCCAAGAAAAAGGCCGCCAAGCAGTGAGCGCCCTGGCGCGGACTGACCGATGACGCAGGCATCGTCTGAAGCGACGAAGCTGAGCGAGCTCACTTCGCACCAGCGCAAGTCGGGCCTCGCCGCCTGGCTCGGCTGGTTTTTCGACGGGCTCGACCTGCACCTTTACACGCTCGTCGCCACGGTCTTCGTGGCCCAGCTGCTGGTGGTGCCGGAAAGCGACCCCTCCGTCGCCCGCTACGGCTCGGTCATCCAGGCCGCGTTCCTGCTCGGCTGGGCCCTCGGCGGCGCCTTCTTCGGGGTCATCGGCGACCGGCTCGGCCGCAGCCGCGCGCTGGTCCTCACAATCCTTACCTACGCGCTCTTCACGGGGCTGTCCTTCTTCGCCCAGAACTGGTGGCACTTAATGGTGTTCCGCTTCCTCGCCGCGCTCGGCATCGGCGGCGAATGGGCGGTGGGCGCCTCGCTGCTCTCCGAGACGTGGCCCAAGAAGTGGCGTCCCTGGATCGCCGCGGTCCTGCAGTGCGCGGTTAATTTCGGCATCCTGGCCGCCATCCTTTCGGTCGAGCTGCTCCGCATGGCACCCGGCTATGAGCCGCGCTGGGTCTTCGTCATCGGGGTGCTGCCCGCCTTCGTCACGCTCTGGATCCGCAAGGAGGTGCCAGAGACGGACGAGTGGAAGTCCGCCCAGGGGCGCCGCGAAGCGCCGCCGTTCTCCGCGCTGTTCTCCGCGGGCAGCCGCGGGACAACGCTGCTCGCCTCCGCGCTCTGCGCCATTTCGCTCACGGGGCACTGGTGCTTCATGTTCTGGCAGCAGGCCTTCATCCGCACGCATCCCGAGGTGCCGGCCGTGGCCTCCGCCCAAGCCGCGGTCACGGCCAAGGCGCTCTTCTGCGTGATTGCCGCCTCGGTGCTCGGCAACTTCGCCTCGGGCTGGGCGGCGCGTCGCTTCGGCTACGCTCGGGCGCTGGGTGCGTTCTTCCTCACCTACTTCGCCCTGATGGGGCTCACGTTCGCCCGGCCCTGGGGGCTGGAAACGACGCTGTGGCTCTACGCGGGCGTCGGCTTCTGCCAAGGGGTGTTTGGACTGTTCACGATGGCGCTGCCGCCGCTCTTCCCGACACTGCTGCGCACGACGGGGGCTGGCTTCAGTTACAACATCGGCCGGGTCTTCGCCGCCGCCGGGACGGTGTTCTTCGGGATCTTCGCCAAGCCGTCGGACTTCAGCGCGGTGCTGCTCTACGCCTCGTTCCTGTTCCTGCCCGCCGCCGTGCTCGCGCTCTTCCTGCCGCAGGATCCGGAGGTCTGACGGGGCTTGCGCCCGCGGGCTGGTTGCGGCAGATTCGCTTCATGGGCCTGTTCCGTACGTTGAGGCTGCCGCGCCGGGCCCAGCTCTTCCTGCAGTTGCAGTTGGTCACCTTCGCGGTGGGGACGGCGCTGCTGCTCCGCTCCCACACGGAGAAGGGTACGTCGGTTAAGGCCGCCCTGGACGGCACGCTGCTCGACATGCAGACGAACGGCTGGTTCCTGCTGCTGCCCTTCTTCGGGCTCTGCCTCTTCCTGCTCCGCACGGACCCCCGGCCGAGGCGCACGCGGCAGGTGTTCGTAAAGTGGACGCTTATCTTCCTGGTCATGGAGTTCACGACGCAGTGGACACGCGAGGGCTGGGCGGTCGCGATGGGGTCGTTCCCGGTGATGGCGCTTCGCTTCGGCAGCGCGGGCGCAATGGCCGCCGCGGTCTGGTGGCTGATGGAGTGCTCACCCCGGGTCCACCCTCCTGCCCAAAGCCATGGTCACGCCGCCCACGGCGGACAGCCTCACCGGCACGGCTGAGCGCGTTTCAACGACGCGCCAAGGTCTCCACGGCCCTAGCCTCCGATGTGGTCACGGGCGTGACGGAGAGCCGATTGCCGGGCCTCAGGATCAGCATGCCCCGCAGGGCGACATGGGATCTGAGGTCGGCCAGGGTCACGACGCGCGGGAAGTCCCGCAGGTGCTTCACCTCGACGCAGCTCCAGCGGGGGTCCTCGCGCTTCGACTTGGGGTCGTAATAGTCGGACTTGGGATCGAACTGGGTGGGGTCGGGCCAGGCGGACTTGGAGACGGCGGCGAGCCCCACGACTCCGGGCTCGGCGCAGTTGGAGTGGTAGAAGAGGACGGTGTCGCCCACCTGGCACGCGCGCAGGAAGTTCCGGGCCTGGTAGTTACGCACGCCGGTCCAGGGCTCACGTCCGCGACGCCTCAGCTCCTGGAAGGAGAATTCGTCGGGCTCCGACTTCATCAGCCAATGTCGCATGCAGGGCAGGGTGGGACGCCCGCCGCGCTTGGCAAGGCGACGGCGCTTGCGCCCCATGCGGCCGACGGCGTAATGGCTCCGTGCGCCTGCTCGACTCCCATTGCCATCCGGCCACGGCGCTCCGAGAGGGCCGCATCGGGCCTTGGATCGCCGCTTCGCGCGCCGCAGGGGTCGAAGCCGCGGTCGCCATCGGCACGGACCTCGACGACTGGGCGGAATACCGTGACCTCGCCGCAGCGCACCCGGACTTCTTCCGACACACGGTCGGGCTCCACCCCTGCCACGTCGACGAAGGCTGGGAGGATAAGGTGACCGCGCTCTCCCCGTTCTTCGCCGATGCGACGGAGCCGGTCGCGCTCGGGGAGATTGGGCTCGACCACTTCCGTCTGCCGGAGGACGCCGCCGAGGCCTCCCGCGTCAAGGCATGGCAGGAGGAGGCGTTCGCTCGCCAGCTCGCCCTCGCCCGCCAGTTCGGCTGCCCGGTGGTCGTCCACACGCGCGCCGCCTTCGCGGACTGCGTGCGGCTCATCGACGCCTCAGGCGTGTCATGGTCCAAGGTGGTCTTTCACTGCTTCGCCGGCGGACCCGACCAGATCCGCGAACTCAACCGTCGCGGGGGCAGGGGGTCGTTCACGGGAACGGTGACCTACCCGAAGGCCCCCCTGGTCCGCAAGGCGCTCAAGGCCCAGGGACTCGCCCGGCTGATGCTCGAGACGGATTCGCCCTACCTCGCGCCCCAGTCGGTCCGCGGCAAGGAGAACACGCCCGCCACGCTCCCGGAGATTGCCACGCTCGCCGGCGAAGTGCTCGGACTGCCGGCCGACGAGGTCGCCGAGGTCTCGACGCGCAACGCACGGGCTTTCTTCGGGTTCTGATTGTCGCAGATTCGTTTCCTTCTGCACCACGGAAGGTAACGTTCCCGTCGCAGGATGGGTTCATGGGCGGTGCTTCATCGAAGGGGTGCCATGATGAGTTGCGGAATCGGCTTGGTCCTTTCGCGTCCGTCGCCCCCGTCCTCGACCTGCTCCTCCGGACCAGTGAATTCGACGATTATCTGCGGGGTCTCGACGCCTCCGGCCGACCTGACTACTTCAAGGCCGCGCTCGAACGCGCCGGCATCGCGAGCTGCTGGACCGACGGGTGTCTGGCCCGCGTCCCGAGGTCAGGCCCGCTGCTGGTGGTCGCCAATCACCCGCATGGTCTGACCGACGGTCTCGTGGCGATGGACTTCCTCCTGCGCGCCCGGCCCGACGCCCTGGTGGTGGGCAATCGGTTCCTATCCAGAATCTCAGGACTCCGCCCCTGGCTCATCGAGGTCAATCCGTTCGAACATGGCACGTCCGACGCATCCAATCTGGAGGGGGTCCGCCGCATCCTCTCGCACCTTCGCGCCGGCGGCTGCGTGCTCGCCTTCCCGGCCGGCGAAGTGGCCGCCGCCCGGTGGTTCCGCGACGGCATCACGGAGTCCCTTTGGTCGGCCGGCATGGTGCGCATCGCCCGCCGCACAAAGGCCACGGTACTCCCCTTGCACCTGTCGGGTGGTAATTCGGGCCTCTTCCAAGCCGCCGGTCTGCTTCACCCCTCGCTTCGCACGCCCCTCCTCATCCGCGAGTTCATGCGGCCCAAGGACCGCCAGATCCGCGTCCGTTGCGCCTCGCCCGTGGCCCCCTCCGGACTGGACGTGCATCCGGATGATGACGAGGCCACGCAGTTCCTGCGGCTGCGCTGCGAGCTGCTGCCTTCGCGCGACGATCGCCCTGCCGCTACGACGCCCCGCGCGGCGCACGCTGATCTCATCCAGCCGGTGGCTGCCGCGTTGCTGCGGGCCGAACTGGAAAGCCTTCCCGCGGAAGATCTGCTGCTGACGAGTGGTGACTTCAAGGTCTACCGTTTCCTCGGATCCGACCTGCCCCATACGCTCCGGGAGGTCGGACGGCTGCGTGAGGCCACGTTCCGGGCGGTCTCGGAGGGCACGGGACTCGCATGCGATCTGGACGCCTATGACGCCTGGTATGACCAGATTGTACTCTGGGATGACCGGGCCTCCGCGGTGGTCGGCGGCTACCGGCTGGGCCCCACGGACCGGATCCTTCCGGTGCGTGGCAAGCGGGGGCTCTACACGTCGACGCTCTTCGATTTCAAGGGCGACTTCTTCCGTCGCATGGATCCGGCTCTGGAAATGGGGCGTTCCTTCATCCGTGCGGAATACCAGCGCAAGGCCGCCAGTCTTCCGCTGCTCTGGCGTGGCATCGGGCGCTACGTGGTCCGGTTTCCCCGCTATCACCTGCTGTTCGGTCCGGTAAGCATCAATCCCGAGTACGGCCAGGCCTCGCGTGACCTCATGCTGGCCTACCTGCGCCATAATCGCACCGCGGATGATCTGGCGCCGCTGGTCCGGGCCAAGAGCCCGCCTCGCTCGATGAGCCTCAAGGACGCCGACCTGGAAGTCCTGCAACGCTGCGCCTTCGACCTGGAGCACGTGTCGGGCCTGGTGAGCGACCTTGAGCCGGACGCCAAGCCGGTCCCGGTCCTGCTCAAGCACTACCTGAAGCTCAACGGGCGCATCATCTCCTTCAATGTCGACCCCGGCTTCGGCGGGTGCCTCGACGGACTCATCGTGGTCGACCTGACCCGCACGGATCCTCGGCTGCTCGCCGCCTACATGGGCGATGAAGGGGCGGCGGCCTTCCTTGACTACCACGACGTCTCGCCCTCCGGCGCCGCGGTCTGAAACGGAAAGGGCGGGCCCGGAGGCCCGCCCCTGTCACGCCGGATGGCCTGCGCTCAGGCCTTCGCCAGGGCCTGCTCGAGGTCGGCGATGATGTCCTCGACGTCCTCGATGCCCACGGAGAGGCGCACGTAGTCGTCGGTCACGCCCGCGGCCTGACGCTCCTCGGCGCTGAGCTGCGAGTGGGTGGTGGACGCGGGATGGATCGCCAGGGACCGGGCGTCGCCGATGTTCGCCACGTGGCTGTGCAGGGCGAGGGAATCGATGAACTTGCGCCCGCCTTCGAGGCCGGACTTCAGGCCGAAGCCGACCAAGGCGCCGAAGCCGCCGGTGAGGTACTTCTTCGCAAGGTCGTGATACTTCGAGGACTTGAGGCCAGGATAGTTCGTCCACTTCACCTTGGGGTGCGATTCGAGGTACTGCGCGACTTTGAGGGCGTTGGCGCAATGACGCTCCATGCGGAGGTGCAGGGTCTCGAGGCCCTGCAGGAGCAGGAAGGCGTTGAAGGGCGAGAGGCAGCTGCCGACGTCGCGCAGGAACTGCAGGCGCATCTTCAGGATGAAGGCCACGTTGGCCCCGCCCGCGGGCGGGAAGGCCTTGAAGGCCTCCCAGTGCGGCAGGCCGTGGTAGGAGGGGTCGGGCTCGGTGAAGCCGGGGAACTTCCCGTTGCCCCAGTCGAAGTTGCCGCCGTCGACGACGATGCCGCCGATGGAGGTGCCGTGGCCGCCGATGTGCTTGGTCGCGGAATGGACGACGACGTTGGCGCCGTGCTCCAAGGGGCGGTTGAGATACGGGGAGAGGGCGGTGTTGTCGATGATCAGGGGCACGCCGACTTCCTTCGCGATGCGGCCGACTTCGGCGAAGGGGAAGATGTTGAGACGGGGATTACCCAGGCCCTCGCCGTAGAAGGCCTTGGTATTCTTCTTCATGGCCTTGCGGAAGTTCTCGGGGTCGTCGCCGTCCACGAAAGACACCTCGATGCCGAGCTTGGGCAGGGTGTAATGGAAGAGGTTGTAGGTGCCGCCGTAGAGCTGGGAGACGGACACGATGTGGTCGCCGGCGCCGGCGATGTTCAGGATGGCCGCGGTGATCGCCGCCTGGCCGGAGGCGTGGGCGAGGGCCCCGCTGCCACCCTCGAGGGCCGCGACGCGCTGCTCCAGCACGTCGGTCGTCGGATTCATGATCCGGGTGTAGATGTTGCCGAGTTCCTTTAGGGCGAAGAGGTTCGCGGCGTGCTCGGAGTCGCGGAACTGGTAGCTGGTGGTCTGGTAGATGGGCACGGCCCGCGATCCGGTCGCGGGGTCGGGCTTCTGGCCGGCGTGGAGGGACTTGGTTCCGATTCTCATGGGTGTGGGAAGGGTGGGGAGGGGCATCCTGCCACCGCTGGGGCCGGGGCGGAAGCCGTTTCTGCGTCATCAGGCTGGAAGCCCCGTCTATTGCGGTCAGAGTCACCGCATGCGCCACCCCCTCCTGCTGGCCCTGCTGTCCGCCCCGCTCGCCGCCGCCGGCTGGAAGGAGGTCTGGCGCGACGACTTCAACGGCAAGGACCTCGACTGGACGAAATGGACGGCGGAGGAGAACGGCCACGGGGGCGGCAACAACGAGCTGCAATACTACCTCGACCGCCCGGAGAACCTGCGCGTCGAGGACGGACGGCTGGTCATCGAGGCGCGCCGGGAGGCGGTCAATGTCGCCGGCACGGTCAAGGAATACTCCTCCGCCCGCATCCGCACGAAGCGTCGCGCGGAATGGCTCCACGGCCGGTTCGAGATGTCGGCTAAGCTGCCCGGCGGCCGCGGGGTCTGGCCTGCCTTCTGGATGCTGCCCTCGCGTGAGAACTACGGGATGTGGGCCGCCTCGGGCGAGATCGACATCATGGAGTTCAAGGGCCAGGAGCCGGACACGGTCCACACGACGCTGCACTTCGGGGGATCCTGGCCGCACCACCGCAGCACGACGAAGGTGTGGAAGCTGCCCAAGGGCGACTTCACGCAGGACTTCCACCGGTTTGCGGTGGAGTGGGAGAAGGACGCGTTTCGCTGGTACGTCGACGACACGATGGTCCACGAGCTCAAGGAGTGGCACTCCTCCGGCGGACCTTTCCCCGCGCCGTATGACCAGCCGTTCCACCTGGTGCTCAATGTTGCGGTGGGCGGCGGCTTCGCCGGCCCGCCCGACGGCTCCAAGGCGTTCCCGCCGGCCCGGCTGCTGGTCGACTGGGTGAGCGTCAGCGCCCGCTGAAGGCTGTTTCCTCTCGCTTGGCTGGGTCGGCTTCCTGTAAGCAGGGGCGATGCCGATCTTTCTCCACGACACCATGTCCCGCGAGACGCGGCCGCTGCTGCTCCGCCCGGACAGCAAGGTCTTCGGGATGTACTGCTGCGGACCCACGGTCTACGGGCCGGCCCACATCGGCAATTTCCGCACCTTCATTCTGCAGGATGTGCTGCGCCGCGCGCTCGAGACGGACGGACTCCCGGTCCGACACGTGCGCAACATCACGGACGTCGACGACAAGACGATCTGCGGCTCGGTCAAGGCGTGCAGGCCGCTCGCGGAATTCACGCAGGGCTGGACGGAAAAATTCCACCGCGACTGCGACGCGCTCGGGCTGCTCCGCCCCCACGTGGAGCCCTCCGCGGTCGCCCACATCCCCCAGCAGGTGGACATGATTCGCGCGCTGGTCGACCGGGGTCACGCCTACGCGGCCGCCGACGGCTCCGTCTACTTCAAGGTCTGCACCTGCGCCGACTACGGGAAGCTCAGCCGCATCGACGCCACGCAACTGCGCTCGCAGTCCACGAACAGCGCGGGGGAGGCCAATGACGCCGACGAATACGACCGTGAGTCGATCAGAGACTTTGCGCTCTGGAAGGCCTGGTCGCCTAAAGACGGCGCCAACCGTTGGAGGAGCCCTTGGGGCGACGGCCGCCCGGGCTGGCATATCGAGTGCTCGGCGATGTCGCTCGCCCACCTCGGCGCCACGTTCGACTTGCACGGCGGCGGCATCGACCTCTGCTTCCCGCATCACGATAACGAGATCGCCCAGTCCGAATGCGCCACCGGCGTGAAGGGCTTCGCCGCCCATTGGTTCCACAGCGCCCACCTGATGATTGAGGGCGACAAGATGTCCAAGAAAAAGGGCAACCTCTTCACGGTCGACGAGCTGGTTGAGAAGGGCTTCACGCCGACGGAGGTCCGCTACGCGCTCATCGCCGGCCATTACCGCACGCCGCTCAACTTCACGTTCGCCGGCCTCGAGAACGCCCGCAGCGCGCTCGGCAAGCTGGAGCGTTTCGCCGACCGGCTGCTGCAGGCCGCCGGATTCACGCGCGCGGAGTTCGCCCCGCCGGCGGTCCGTGAGACCGCCGCCACGTGGGGACGGTTCGCGCCCGCCTGGGAGGCGCTCTGCCAGGACCTCAATGTCCCGGGCTGCCTGGGTCAGGTCTTTGCGGTCGCCGGCTCGAAGGACGAACTGACGGCCGCGCAGGCCCGTCAGGATGTCTGCGGTCTGGCCCGCATCCTCTGGACGCTGGGGCTCACGCTCTTCCAGGAACGCAAGGCCGACGAGGTCCCCGCCGCGGTCGCCGATCTGGGCGCCCGCCGCTGGGCCGCCAAGCAGGCCAAGGACTTCGCCGCGGCCGACCGGCTGCGGCAGGAGCTCACGGTGCTCGGCTGGACGATGGTCGACCGCAAGGACGGCTACGCCCTGAAGAAGGCCTGACCGCCTCCGTCCTTGCCCTGAGGCGGACGAGTCCCTAGCGAAAGGGCTCCTTTCCCACGTCATGTCCTACCGGCCCCAGATGACCCCCCTCGAGGAGCTCCGCCACTCGGCCGCCCACATGCTCGGCGCCGCGGTGCGCCGGCTCTTCCCCCAGGCCCAGCTGGACATCGGCCCGCCCACGGAACAGGGGTTCTACTACGACTTCGACCTGGACCACGCGTTCACGGCCGAGGACCTGGTCAAGATCGAGGAGGAGATGCGCCGCATCTCCAAGGAGAACCAGAAGTTCGAACGGATGGAGTGCTCCCGCGAGGAGGCCGAACGGCTCATCGCCGAGACGGGCCAGACGCGCTACAAGCCGGGCCGTCTCGCCGACATCCCCGCCGGCGAACAGATCTCGTTCTACCGCAACGGTGACTTCCTCGATCTCTGCGCGGGCTCGCACGTGCGCTACACGTCCCAGGTCAAGGCGTTCAAGCTGCTCCACGTGGCCGGAGCCTACCACCGCGGGGATGAGAAGAACCGCCAGCTGCAGCGCATCTACGGCACGGCCTATCCGACCAAGGACGAGCTCGAGCAGGCGCTCGCCCGCGCCGAGGAGGCCAAGAAGCGCGACCACCGGCGGCTGGGCAAGGAGCTGAAGCTCTTCCACATCGACGAGAAGGTCGGCCAGGGGCTCATCCTCTGGACGCCCAACGGCGCGGTGGTCCGTCAGCAGCTCCAGGACTTCATCTCGGAACACCTCTTCCGCACGGGCTACAAGCAGGTCTTCACACCGCACATCGGCAATCTCGACCTCTACCGCACGTCGGGACACTTCCCCTATTACAAGGACGCGCAGTTCCCGCCGCTGGTGGAACGCGAGGCCATGGAACTGCTCGCCAAGGAGGGCTGCAGCTGCGGCGAACTCATGAACCGTCTCTCGGAAGGCACGGTCCAGGGCTTCCTGCTGAAGCCGATGAACTGCCCGCACCACATCCGCATCTTCGCCTCCCAGCCCCATTCCTACCGCGATCTGCCGGTGCGCCTCGCCGAGTTCGGCACGGTCTACCGCTGGGAGCAGTCCGGCGAGCTCAACGGGATGACGCGCGTCCGCGGTTTCACGCAGGACGACGCCCACCTCTTCTGCACGGAGGACCAGGTGCTCGGCGAGGTCCTCGGCTGCCTGGAGCTGGTCAAGGTGGTGCTCAGCACGCTGGGTCTCTCGGATTACCGCGTGCGCGTCGGTCTTCGCGACCCGGATTCGCAGAAGTACACGGGCGCCCAGGAGAACTGGGACAAGGCCGAGGCCGCCTGCCGCGCCGCCGCCGCCACGCTGGGGGTCAAGTTCACGGAGGAGGCCGGTGAGGCCGCTTTCTACGGACCGAAGATTGATTTCGTGGTGCGTGACGTGATCGGACGCGAATGGCAGCTGGGCACGGTGCAGGTGGACTTCAATCTGCCCGAGCGTTTCGACCTCTCCTACGTCGGCCCGGACAACCGTCCGCACCGGCCGGTGATGATCCACCGCGCGCCGTTCGGTTCGATGGAGCGCTTCGTGGGCATCCTCATCGAGCACTTCGCGGGCGACTTCCCGACCTGGCTCTCGCCGGAACAGGTGCGGGTCATTCCGCTCAATGACGACCTCAACGCCGACGCAGACGCCGCGGTCGCCCGGCTCGTCGCCGCCGGCATCCGCGCCACGTCCGACGGCTCATCTGACAAGCTCGGCGCCAAGATCCGCCGCGCGGAGCTCTCCAAGGTCCCGCACATGCTGGTGCTGGGCGCCAAGGAGAAGGAGGCCGGCCAGGTCAACGTGCGCTCCCGCGCCGACAAGTCCTTTGAGGGCAACCGCACGCTTGAGGAATTCATCGGGCTGGTCTCCGCTGAGGTCCGCGAACGGCGTCTCAAGGCCCACGTGCCCGCCGCCCAGCCGCCCGCCGCCAAGGGCTGATTTCACCTGCCCGTCACCGGGCCGGGTGAATTCCGGTTTGCCCGCCGGGGCCGTCCGTAAGTAGGGAAGGGGTATGTCTTCCCCACGCACCTCCCGCCGCGATTTCCTCCGTCTGGCCGGCCTCGGCTCCGCCGTGCTCGGTGCCGGCGCCGCCCGCGCCCTCGGCGCGGAGACGCGCTCCGCCTCCGCCAACGCCGGCCAGGGAGGTGCCAAGAACGTCATCTTCATGGTCTCGGACGGCATGGGCCTCTCGACGCTCGGGCTGGCCGACGCCTGGCTGAGCTTCACGAAGGGCGCCTCCGCCCGCTGGCCGGGGATGTACCGTGAGCTGCCGGTGGTCCGCGGGCTCTGCGAGACGGCCTCGGCCAACAGCATGGTCACGGACTCCGCCGCCGCGGCCTCCTGCTGGGGCATCGGCGAACGCATCACCAACGGAGTCATCAACGTCACGCCGGACGGCCGCCGTCCGACCACACTGCTGCAGAAGATGAAGGCCTCGGGTCGCCGCACGGGCTTGGTCACGACCGCCACGGTGACGCATGCGACGCCCGCGGGCTTCGTCGCCACGATCAAGATGCGCTCGGATCAGAAGGGCATCGCGCCGCAGTATCTCGAGCGCGGGGTCGACGTCGTCCTCGGCGGCGGCACGGACTATTTCTCCGACGACCTGACGGCGGACTACCGCAAGGCGGGCTACGCGCACCTGAAGTCGCGCCAGGAACTGCTCGGCTGGAAAGGCGATTCGCCCGCGCTCGGGCTGTTCTCTAAGAGCCACGTGCCCTTCGAGGTCGACCGGCTCAATGACCCCGCAGTCGGCGCCCAGACGCCCACGCTCGCCGAGATGACCGACGCGGCCCTGCGCCGTCTCTCCGCCGGGCCGGACGGTTTCTTCCTCATGGTCGAAGGCGCCCGCATCGACCACGCCTGCCATGGCAACGACCCGGTCGGCGCCATCCTCGACCAGGTCGCCTTCGACGCCGCCATCGGCACGGCGCTCAAGTTCATCGAGTCCCACCCGGACACGTTGCTCATCATCACGGCCGACCACGCCACGGGAGGCATGCAGCTCAACGGGGTCGGCAGTGAGGACTCCGTCGGCAAGGCCCCCGCCTACCAGGGCACGACGGAAGCCTTCCGCCGCCTGCTCCAGTTCAACCGCTCCCAAGAGGTTCTGGGTCGCCAGACGAAGGGGCTCGACGCAAAGAAGTTCCTTGCCGCCGCCCGCGAGGCCACGGGGCTGGACTTCTCCGCCGCCGACGCGCCCAAGGTCGTCTCACTCAAGGGTCTCAATGAGGTGCTGGTTAAATACGTCGGTGTCTCCTGGACGAGCAAGAACCACACGGCTGAGCCGGTGGAGTTCGCGGCCATCGGTCCTGGCGCCTCGCTCTTCCTGCCCTTCCAGCGCAACGACGAGGTCCACGCCAAGGTGCTGCGCGCGACGGGCGTCGCCTGACCGGGCTCCCCGGCAAACAGGAAGGGCGCCCTTGCGGACGCCCTTCTTCTTCCAAGGACTGAGCGAGGGCTCAGTTCTTGTTGTACTTCACGCTGCAGCCGTAGGGCTTGGACGAGGAGACTTCAGGAGCCTTGCCATCCTTGACGGCCTTGACGGCGGCCGTGACGTAGTTGGTCGACTTCTCGATTTCGTCCGACTTGGCGCTCTTGCCGCTGTCGATAGCGCCCTTGTAGGCGAGCTTGCCGTCGGGGGCGATCACGAAGCAGTGCGGGGTGGTCTTGGCGTCGTAGGCGCGGCCGATGGACTGGTCGCCGTCCTGGATGACGGTGCCGGGGTAGTAGGTGGCGTTCTCAAGTTTGTGGCCGCCGGTGTTGATGACGAGCCAGACGCCGCCGTTCTCGATGTGCTCCTTCTGCCAAGACTGCATCTTGCCGGGCTGGTAGTACTTCTTCACGTAGGGGCAGCCGGGGTTGTACCACTCAAGGACGACGGTCTTGCCCTTGAAGTCGGACAGGCTGACGGTCTTGCCGTCGAGGGTCTTGCCGGTGAAGGCAGGGGCGGGCTGGCCGACTTCGGGCGCGGCGTAGGACGCGACGGCCACGAGGGCGGCGAGGAGGGTGGTGAGGATACGCATGTGTGTGTGGGGGGTGAGGGTTCTGGGTTAAGACGGTGATACGCAGATTTCAACCCCGACGAGGACGCCGGGTTCCATCCCGCCCCGTTTTTCGTCCAAATACGGCTATTTTTACTAGCGGGTTGCAAAAATGGCACCGGAAGGCGATTGGTCTGGGGTCCCAAACCGATGGCCGAAGCCCGTTCCATAGCCCTGGTCTGCGCCACTGAGGCCTCCCTTTGGGCGGAGCTCCGCTCCCGCGCCGAGAAGGTCTCCGCCGCCGAACCGGTCCTCGCGCCGGCCCTGAAGCGCTTCGTACTGGACCGCGCCTCGCTCGGCGAGGCGGTCGTCGAACGTCTTGCCGACCGTCTGGCCCCTTCGGGGGAGGCGCTGCCGCTCCTGCGACGCGCGCTCGCCGATGCGGTCGCCTCCGACCCGGAGACGCTCGCCCAGATGCGCGCCGACATCCGCGCCACGCTCGAGCGCGACCCGGCCACGGAACACGCGCTCGCCCCGTTCCTCTGGTACAAGGGCTTCCACGCGATCTCGATTCATCGGCTCGCCCACGCGCTCTGGCGCGCGGGCCGCCGCGACCTAGGCTTCCACCTGCAGTCGCTTTCATCGGAGCGCCTGGCGGTCGACATCCATCCCGCCGCCAGGTTCGGCGTGGGCATCTTGCTCGACCACGCTACGGGCTTCGTGGCTGGGGAGACCACGATTGTCGCCGACAATGTCTCGTTCCTCCACGAGGTCACCCTCGGCGGCACGGGCAAGGAGCGCGGCGACCGTCACCCGAAGATCCGCTCCGGCGTGCTCATCGGCGCCGGCGCCAAGATCCTTGGCAACATCACGGTCGGCGAAGGCGCTAAGGTCGGCGCCGGCTCGGTCGTGCTCCGCAACGTCGAGCCCCACACGAGCGTGGCCGGCGTGCCCGCCACGGTGGTCGGACGGGCCTCGGTCGACGCCCCAGCGCTCGACATGGATCACTCGCTCTGAACGAATGCCCCATTCCCACCCACCGCAGGAACGTCCCGGGGACGCCCGCGTGCTGGACTGCCTCTACCGCGTCGGCGCGTTAGTCAACTCCACCGAAGATCCGCGCGAGGCACTCGACTTCATCCTGGCCGAGGTGGTCAACACGCTCCAGGCCTCCAGCGCCTCGATCGCGCTGGTCGAGCCGGCCACGGGCGCGCTCCGCATCGAGGTCTCCAACGGGCTTGATCCCGAGTCCGCCAAGCTGGTCGTCGCCCAGGGCGAGGGTATCACGGGCTGGGTCGCGCTCAACGCCCGCCCGCAGCGGGTGCCCGACGTCTCCCAGGACCCGCGCTACGTCGAGATCCGCAAGGGCATCCGCTCCGAGCTCGCGGTGCCGATGGAGCTCATGGGCACGGTCATCGGGGTGGTGAACTGCGATTCGGACCGTCTCGACGCGTTCACGGAGCAGGACATGTCCTTCCTCGCCCTGCTCACGAACGAGGCCTCGAAGGCGGTCGGACGCATCTGGCTGCTCCGTCAGCTGCGCTCCAAGGCCGCCCAGCTGGAGTCGCTGCTGCAGTCCGCCCAGGGGCTCGCCCGCGAACGCGACGAGCCGGGCATCCGCGCCGACCTCGCCCGCTCGGCCCGCGCGCTGCTCTCCGCCCGCGCCGGCGCCTACTACAATCTAGAAGGGGAGGAACTGGTGCTCGCCGGCTTCAACGGCGACCTGGGCGCCAGCGAGATGCGCCCGCGGGTCGCGCTCAACGCCTCGTCGCTCGGTACGGTGGTGCGCCGTCTGCGTCCGGTCGCCACCCCGGTCCTTGGCAAGTCCGAGGAGATGCTTTTCGCCAAGCTGGTCGAACCGGTGGCCTCAAGTTCGATGATCGCGGTGCCGGTCCGCTTCGAGGACGAACCGCTCGGGGTGCTGCTCACGGTCTCGCCGGGCGCCCACCGTTTCTCGGATGACGACCGGCACCTGGTCTCGGCGCTCGCCTCGTTCGGAGCCTCCGCGCTCCAGAACGCCCGGCTCTATTCCAAGGTGTTCGCGGTCGAGGCGGGGCTGCGCCGCAGCGAACGTCTGACGGCCCTCGGGCTGCTCTCCGCCGAGGTGGCCCACGAAATCCGCAATCCGCTCACGGTCATGAAGCTGCTCTCGGACACGCTCGGGCAGGGGCTCTCGCCGGACGACCCGCGCCAGGAGGACCTCGGGGTGATGCGCGAGAAGATCGCCCACATGGAAGGGGTGGTCTCCCGGGTGCTCGGGCTCAGTCGTTCGCAGTCCGGCGCGTTCACGACCATCGACCTGCGCGAGGCCGCCGAACACGCCGCCATGCTGCTGCGGCTCAAGCTGGAGCAGGGCAGGGTGCGGGTCACGGTCTCGGGGGACGAGCTGTCCGCTAAGGTCGAAGGCAACCAGGGCCAGATCCAGCAGGTCTTCCTCAACCTGATGCTCAACGCGCTCCAAGCGATGCCCGACGGGGGCCGTCTGGACCTCCGGGTCGCCCGCGAGGAGGGCCCGCCGGGTCCCGCGGTCTCGGTCCGGGTCGCCGACGCCGGCACGGGCATCCCGGCCGACATCATGCCCAAAATCTTCGAGTCGTTCTTCACGTCGCGCGAGGACGGCACGGGGCTGGGGCTCGCCATCGTGAAGCGCATCCTGCGCGATCACCGCGGCGACATCTCGGTGGAGTCGACGGGTCCCGGGGGTACGACGTTCCGTTTCTGGATCCCCGCGGTCTAACGCCGCAGGAGTCGCTTGACGAAGGCCCAGGCGAGGGGGAGAAGCGAGACGACCACGACGATCATGATGACTTTGTGGAGTTTGTCCGCGAGCGGGGTACCGCCGATGTAATGGCCCAGCCACACGAGCGACCACACCCAGAGGACGCCGCCGAGGGCGTTCCACGTGATGAAGCGACCGCGCTCCATGCGTCCCATGCCCGCCGCGAAGGGCACGAAGGTCCGCATGACGGGCACGAAGCGGGCCAGGACGATCGCCGCCGCGCCGTAGCGGGCGAAGTAATCATGGGCCTCCTCGAGATGCCGGCGCTTGTACCACCAGGTGTCGGGGCGGCTTTCCATGGTGTCGCCATACTTGCGCCCGAGCCAGTAGCCGGTCTGGTCGCCCGCCACGCCGGCGCAGGTCAGCGTGAGGCACAGGACCCAGGGGTCGAAGAGTTCGGGGCGGCCGCCGTTGGCCACGGACAGGACGCCCGCGGTCACGAGCAGGGAGTCGCCGGGCAGGAAGAAGCCCGCCAGGAGTCCGGTCTCGGCGAAGATGATCAGGACCATCAGCGCGAGGCCGCCCGACTCGATGGTGCGACGGAGGCCCTCGGCGCTGTGCAGCTGTGCCCAGAGGTCGGCGAAGGCTTGCTCCATGTCTTCAGAGTTGGACAGGGCTTTATGGTTGGCAATCTCCCTTGAAGGCCGCGTGGCTTGCGGTCAGGTTGCTCGACGATGCCCGCCGACCCGGCCCCTTTCGCGCTCCGCATCCGGCAGGCTGCGCTGGAGTGCTCGCTCACGTCAGGGCAGGGCGCCCCGGCCGACTTGGTCCCGTCCGCCCGCTCGTTCCTCGCCGCGGCGCGTCAGGCCCAGCTGGATGCGCATCGTGAAGGGGTCCCCGCCTCCGCGGTCGCGCGGCTGCGCTCCGATGCGGTCGACCTGGTCGTGGAGTCGCTCCACGCCCGCGCGGGCGTCCCGGCCGCCGCGCTCTCGATGGTCGCCACGGGCGGCTACGGGCGCGCGGAACTCTGCCCGCTCAGCGACGTCGACCTGCTGGTGCTGGTGCCCTCCCACTCGCCGGAATCCAAGGCGGCGGTGGAATCGATCCTCTACCCGCTCTGGGACCTGGGGCTGAAGCTTTCGCAGTCGGTCCGCACGGTCGAGGAGTGCCTGACGCAAGCGGTCGAGGACCTCTACCTGAGGGTGGCGCTCCTCGAGGCCCGTCCCATCTGCGGGGACCGCGCCCCGTTCCGCCGTCTGACGGAAGGGGTCGGCCCGCTCGCCTCCGGTACCTCGGTCATCCCGTTCGCGCGCACGCTGGTCGACTCGCAGCGGCGCCGTCGGGAGAAGGCCGGCGGCAGTGCCTACCTGCAGGAGCCCGACCTGAAGAACGGGGTCGGTGCGCTCCGCGACGTCCAGGGCTGTCTCTGGCTGGCCCGGCTCCACTCCGGCGCCGCCGGCCCGGAAGGGCTGCGTCTCGCGGGGCTCATCCCGGAGCGCGACTGCGAGAAGTTCGTCCGCGCCCGTGACACGCTCCTGCGGCTGCGTCATGAGCTGCACTTCCAGTCAACGCGGCCGACGGAACAGCTGTGGCTCGAGCGGCAGGACGCGGTCTCGCAGGGGCTCGGCTACCCGGGCTCGTTCAAGGAACGGATCAGCGCGATGATGCGCGAATACTTCGACGCGGCGGATCATGTGCGCCGCTGTGTGCAGATGGTGGAGTCGGGGGTGCTCGGCGAACCGGAGCCGGAAGGGTGGGGAGGTCCGCTCGAGACCGACGGTTTCCGCATCACGCCCGGCGGGGTCGCCTCCGCGCTCCATCGGCTGGTCTTCGAGGAGGATCCGGCCCGGCTGGTTCGGCTTTTCCGCCTCTGCCAGGTCCACGAAGCCCGCCCGGACCGCGCGCTCTCGGTCCTGGTCCGCGAAAGGGCCCACCTGCTCACGCCCGAGGTCGCCGCGTCGGATTCCTCGACGGGCGCTGTCCGCGCGATGCTCACGGAGGCGGGTCGGGTCCACGGGGCCTTCGACGCGCTCCGCGAACACGGGCTGCTCTACCGGCTGATTCCGGAGTTCCGTGGGCTGCACTGTCTGGTGCAGTTCGAGTTCTACCACCGCTGGACGGCCGACGTGCACACGCTCCGCTGCCTGCGCGAACTGGACCTGATCTACGAGGGCGGCACGGACGTTGACCGGGGCTACCGCGAGGTGCTCCTGGGCTGCGAGGCGCCCTCGCTGCTCTACGCGATCCTCTTCCTGCACGACATCGGCAAGGCCGACGGGATCGCGGGCCACGCGGAACGGGGCGCGCCGGTCGCCGAAGCGGTGCTGGAACGTCTCGGGTTTGACGCCCGTGAACGGGAGTTCGCCTCGGCGTTGGTGAGGCTCCACCTGACGATGGGCATCTACTGGCAGCGGCATGACATCGACGACCCGGCCAATGTTGACCGGTTCGCGGCGCTCTGCGGGGAGGAGCAGGTGCTCCGCTACCTCTACGTGCACACGCGCTGCGACGCGCTCGGGACTTCGCCCGACCTCTGGACGGACTTCAAGGACGGTCAGCACTTCACGCTCTACCGGCGCACGCTCGCCAAGCTCTCCGGGGTCCCCGCCCCCGACGTGGAGGAGGAACGCGCCCGGCTCCGCGAGGCGACGCGCGCGCTGGTCGGCGACCGGGTCGGAGCCGATGAGCTGGAGGCCCACTTCTCCGGGATGCCCGACGGCTACCTGCTCCACGCCTCGGCCGAGGAGGCCGCCCACCACCTCATGATGATTCACCGGCTCATCGCCACGGTGTTCATTGCTGACGCCGAGGAGTCGCTCATGCCGATTGTGGAATGGGTCGACGACGTGGGCGCAGGCCAGTCCGCGGTCACGGTCGTCACCTGGGACCGCGCGGGTCTCTTCAGCCGGCTGGCCGGGGCGTTCGCGGTCGCAGGCATCAACATCGTCTCGTGTCACGCGTTCTCGCGTGCGGATGACGTGGCCATCGACTTCTTCCGGGTCAATCTCCCCGCGGGTCGGGAAGGGGAGTCGAAGTCGGCCTTTGGCCGCGCACTCACGGAATCGCTGCTGGGCGGTGCGGACCTGCTCTCCCAGGTTGCCCAGGCCGAGGCCCGCGCGTTCGAGACGGCCCCCCGCCGCCGCACCCGGGTCCAGATGGAGACGTCGGTCGAGGTCTACCACGAGGCGGCCCTGGGTCGCACGGTCGCCGAGGTGCAGTGCACGGACCGTCTGGGGCTGCTGTATCGTCTGGGCCGGGCCATCCGCCACGCAGGCTACGCAATCACGTTCGCCAACGTGGCCACGGAACAGGGCATCGCGATCGACACGTTCTACCTGGTGCCGCAGAAGGGCGCCAGGCACGCCCCGGCCGCCCCGGAATCGCTCTCGGAGGCCCTCCGCGCCATCGCGGGCTGAGGTCACCGCCCTTGCCTAAGGCGGGAAATGCGCCTAGGTTGCTGGGGAGCCTTTGCCGCCATGAAGCTCGCCCTCCGCCTGCTCCCGCTCCTCGTCGCCGCGTTCTGCGCCGCCGCCCCCGTTTCCCCCGCACCCAACATGAAGGACAATCCCAAGCTCGAGAAGGCGATGTTCGGCGCCGGCTGTTTCTGGGGCGTCGAATACCAGTATGAGAAGATCCCTGGCGTGGTCGACGCGGTCAGCGGCTACGCCGGCGGCCACGTGCTCAACCCTGGCTACCGCCAAGTCTGCGACGGCGTCACGGGTCACGCCGAGGTCATCCAAGTGGTCTTCGACCCGGCCAAGGTCTCCTACCGCACGCTGGTGGAATACTTCTTCCGCATGCACGACCCGACGCAGGTCAACCGCCAGGGGCCCGACTACGGCGATCAGTATCGTTCGGTGATCTTCACGTATTCGGACGAGCAGCGCAAGGTGGCTGAGGAGGTGAAGGCCGCGCTCGAGAAGGCCAAGGTGTTCCGTGACCCGATCGCCACGAAGGTCGAGGGCGAGAAGGTCTTCTGGAAGGCCGAGGAATACCATCAGGACTATTACGTGCGCAAGGGAACCAAGCCCTACTGCCACACGGTGCCGTTCGCGCCGGAGAAGAAGTGATCCGTGGCGGGACGCGGCACAGGGGCCGATGAGTCGCTGCCGGGGCTCGGCCGCGAGGAGGCGGCCGAGGTGCCCGCCGCCCGCCGCCCCCTGGCCGCCCGCATGCGCCCGCGCTTGCTCAGCGAGGTGGTGGGCCACGCGGTGCTGCTCGGCCCGGACGCGCTGCTTCCCCGGCTGATCCGCGCCGACAGCTTCGGCTCGCTGCTCTTCTACGGACCCCCGGGCTGCGGCAAGACGACGCTCGCCGAGGTCATCGCCGCCGAGACGCGTTCCCACGTGGTCCGGGTCAACGCGGTGCTCTCCGGCGCCGCCGAACTGCGCGAGGTGCTCGCGGAAGCCCGGCGACACCCGTCCCGCAAGACGGTGCTGGTGGTGGACGAGATTCACCGGTTCAACAAGTCCCAGCAGGACCTGCTGCTCCCCGACGTCGAGGCCGGCGCGGTCCGTCTGATCGGCTGCACGACGCACAATCCGGGTCTCTACGTGGTGCCGGCCCTGCTCAGCCGAAGCCACCTGTTCCGGCTCGACCCGCTCACGCCGGAGGAAATCGCGGGGTTCCTCGCCCGCGCACTCAGTGACGAGGAGCGCGGGCTGGGTCGTCTCGGGGTCCGCGCCTCGGGCGAGGTGTTCCGTCAGGTGGCCGAAATGGCCTCGGGCGACCTCCGCCGCGCCCTCAACTGCCTGGAGACGCTCGCGCTCTCAGCTCCGGCGCTGGGCACCATCGATGACTCGGCGGTCGCTGCCTTTGCGCGCGAACGCCGGGTCCGCTACGACGATGGCGGCGACGATCACTACGACACAGCCTCGGCCTTCATCAAGTCGGTCCGCGGGGGCGACCCGGACGCGGCCCTCTACTGGCTCTTCGTCATGCTCGAGGGCGGTGAGGACCCCCGCTTCATCGCGCGCCGTCTGGTCATCGCGGCCTCGGAGGACGTGGGGCTCGCCGATTCGCGCGCGATCGGGGTTGCGACGTCCGCGTTCCAAGCCTGCGAGACGGTCGGGCTCCCAGAATGCGAATTCGCGCTCGCCCACGCGACACTCTTCCTGGCGCTCGCGCCCAAGAGCAACAGCGTAATGCTCGCCATCGGCGCCGCCAAGGACGAGGTGCGCTCCCGCCCGCGTCAGGAGGTCCCGCTCCACCTCAAGGACTCCCACACGCAGGTGGGCCGCAAGCTCGGCCAAGGCGCGGAGTATCGCTACAGTCACGAATTCCCCGAGGGCATTAGCGGTCAGGAATACCTCTCCCGGTCCTTGGAGCTGTTCCGACCGGGCTCGGCCGGCGCGGAAGGCCAGCTGGCCGAACGGCTCTCGCGCTGGAAGGCACTCCGGGCCGAGCTCCGCCGCAAGGAGGCCGGCCCGTGACGCGCCCGGCCCCCCGTCTGCCCTGGTTCGGCCCCGGTCGCCGCCCGCTCTACCTGGCCCCGATGGCCAAGCGGACGGATGTTGCGTTCCGGCAGCTCTGCAAGGAGCAGGGGGCCGACGTGATGGTCACCGAATTCGTCCAGTCCGAGGCGCTGCTGCGCGATAACGCCAAGGCTTGGGACATGGTCGACTTCACGGAATCCCAACGCCCGATGGGGGTCCAGATCTTTGGCGCCACGCCCGCCTCGATGGCCCGCGCCGCCCGCATGGTCTGCGGCCGGATGCGGCCCGATTTCCTAGACCTCAATTTCGGCTGCCCGGCCCACAAGGTCATCGAGCAGAACGCCGGCTCGGGGCTGCTCCGCTGCACGCCGCAGCTCTTCGACGTGGTCAAAGCGGTCAAGGACGCCATCCCGGAGACGCCGCTCACGGCCAAGATGCGCCTGGGCTGGGACCATGCGACTATCGTGGCGGTCGAGGTCGCCGGCCGGCTCGAGCAACTGGGGGTCGAAGCCCTTGCGGTCCACGGCCGCACGCGTGAACAGGGCTACTCCGGCGAAGCCCACTGGGGCTGGATCGCCCAGGTCGCCGACGCCGTCCGCATCCCGGTCGTCGGCAACGGCGACGTGCGCGACGGGGCCTCGGCCCTGCGCCGTTTCGAGGAAACCAAGGTTTCCGGGCTCATGATCGGCCGCGCCGCCCTCGGGGACCCCTGGGTCTTTGCCCGCATCAAGGCTGCCATGGAGGGTAGAGAAATGGGCACGGAGTCCACCAGCGCCGCCGACCGCTGGGAATGCATGATCCGGCTGGCCGAACTCACCCTCGCGGTGCACGCGGACCGTCTCGGACGTCGCGATGTGCGTTGGATGCTCGACCGTCTGCTTCCACTCACGCAGGGACTGCCCGGCTGCCGCAAGGTCCGCGACCGGCTGCGCCATTGTCTGACCGTGGACGACCTCCGCCGCGCGCGTGACGAGCATCTGCTCGGTCTCACGCATTGATTCCGAGCAACGTTTTCAAGGGTGCGGCGGCACGGTGACATCCGTGCAACAGCAACCTTGGGTTTCTTATCACCACGGGCGCTGTGAATATCCTGTGGAAGGCTTCAACTTGTCGCTTGTGTGACGACCCGCACAAACGGCGGTGCGGTCCGCACCCCTCGGATCGTTCATCCCCCTCTTCTTCACGCCGGCTCGCCGGGGCCGTCCTAAACGATTCTCTAACCGCTAAAAATCAACGACTTGTGTCGCATATCCAGCACTTCCGCCCCGTGGCACGGAAGTTGCGACTAAGTTCTGGTTCATTCTCCCCTCACCGACAATCCTCATTTTCCCCACTTTCGGGCTTAACAAGCCCCTGTGAACAACCTTTCTCAAATCTCCCCCTTTCTCATGTCCCCTTCCGTCAATGCCGCCTCCCTCTGGGAAGTCACTAAGTCCGAACTCCGCAGCACGCTGAACAAGGCCGACTACGAGACCTGGTTCTCCAATCTCCAGCCGGTCGAGATTCTCGACGGCAACGTGCTCGTGCTCGAGGTGCCTTCGGTGCTCCACGAGGCCTGGATCACCAGCAACTTCGCCGAAGTGCTACGTAAGCAGCTCACGCTCTCCGCCGGACGCAACATGGACTATCGTCTCAAGGTCGCCGCCGGCGCCCGTGACGTCCGCGCCGCCGCGCCGGCTCCTGCGCCGTCCCGCGTCTCGCGTCTGCCCGCCTCGGCCGCCGCGCCCGCCATCAAGGCCGGCAACACGTTCGAGAACTTCATCGTCGGCCCCGAGAACCAGATGGCCCACGGCGCCGCGCTCGCGGTCTCCAAGGACCCCGGCCACCTCTACAACCCGCTCTTCATCCACGGCCCCACCGGCCTAGGTAAGACGCACCTGATGCACGCCGTTGCTCACTCGGTCTACGCCACCAACCGACAGGCCCGCATCGCCTACATCTCCTCGGAGACGTTCACCAACGACTTCATCGCCGCGCTGCAGTCCGGCACCATCTCCTCCTTCCGCCGCCGTTACCGCGAGCTCGACTTGCTGCTCATCGACGACATCCAGTTCCTCGCGGGCAAGGACTCCACCCAGGAGGAGTTCTTCCACACTTTCAACGAGCTCCATAACAACCACAAGCAGGTGGTGCTCACCAGCGACCGCCCGGTCTCCGAGATCGCCAAGCTCGAGGAACGCCTGGTCTCCCGCTTCCAGTGGGGCATGGTCGCCTCCATCGCGGCCCCCGGCCTCGAGACCCGCATCGCCATCCTGCGCCAGAAGGCCGCCGCCCGCGGCTTCGAGCTGCCCCCGCAGGTCGCCGAGTTCATCGCCCAGCGCATCGCCCGCAACGTCCGCCACCTCGAGGGCTCCATCACCCGCATCTCCGGCCTAGCCGGCATCACCGGCAAGCCCCTCGATCTCGTCACGGTCGAGAAGCTCCTCCATGACATCCTCGTCGAGGAGGCCAGCCACACGCTCACCGTCGAGGTGATCCAGCGCAAGGTGGCCGAGCACTACCGCATCCAGATGTCCGACATGACGTCTAAGCGTCGCATGCAGAGCATCGCCTTCCCCCGTCAAATCGCGATGTATCTCGCCACGCAGCTGACCGGCATGTCCCTCGTCTCCATCGGCCAAGCCTTCGGAGGCCGCGACCACGGCACCGTGATCCACGCCCGTAAGACCGTGACGAACCAGATGGAAGTCGACGCCACCGTCCGCCGCAGCGTCGACTACCTCCGCGAGCATCTCTCGATGAATCGCTGATTTTCGGTGCTCAGTGGTGCAAAAGTGGGCCGACGCGTGTCGGGCCCATTCTGTTGACCGGCCGACTTGGTCTCAGAGCATCCTGATCGTCAGCGGGAAGCGGTAGATCCTCCCCTCCGTGGCCTTTACGAGCCCGATGATCGTCAGGACGACGGCTGCCAAGGCGAGGACGATGAGGAGCGGGATCCCGATGAGGATGAAGCACAGGGGAATGCAGGCGATGCTGTAGATCAACAAGCTGAGCTGGAAGTTCAGCAGCTCCCGGCCTTGGAGGTTGATGTAGGCGCTTTCGTGCTTCTTGACCAGCCAGACGATGAGCGGACCGAGCAGGCTGAAGCCGACGAGGCTCAGCACATGCATGATGAGGCCGAGGTTCTTCTCATCCTGGGTCGGGACGGGGTCAGCGGGCAGGGCAGGGGGCTCCATGCGGAGGATATCGCCGAAAACCCGGCCGCGTTCAAACGTTTCCCGAGCAAGGTCTTGCTTCTTGGGGGCTTTCGACCTTTATCAATGTGTTCCTTCCCAGTCTTTCCCAGGGGAGTCCGCGACCGGACTGAGATGAGGCCTAGCCTCGAACCCTCGTACCTGATGCGCCTCGGCGCCGTAGGAAGCGGATCGTGCAGCCTAACCCATCCCCGTTTCCGCGAACTTCTCAGGTCCGCGCGGACAGCCTGTGCCTCCGGCCCTCGGGCCACCCCCTCTCCCCCTCCTCCTCTCCATGGTCTCCGACAACAAGCCCGCCTCTTTCCCGAACTCGACGCGCATCACCGTGCCAGGTTCGCGTCCCGATATCCTCGTGCCGATGCGCGAGGTGAAGTTGGCCGACACGTCCCGCCCCGATGGCACGAAGTCCTCGAACGAAACCGTCCGCATCTACGACACGTCCGGACCGTGGGGCGACCCGTCCTTCCACGGCGACGTCGAGAAGGGCCTGCCGGCGATCCGCCAGGCTTGGATCCTCGGGCGCGGCGACGTCGAAGCCGTGCCCGGTCGCGAACTGAAGCCCGAGGACGACGGCTATCTTTCCTGGAAGCACGCCGAGACCGCCCAGCGCGCGACCTCCCGCAACCGTCTCGTCCAGTTCGACCGCGCCGACCGCAAGGTCTACAAGGGCAAGCCCGGCCAGCGCCCGACGCAGCTGGCTTACGCGAGGCAGGGCATCATCACTCCTGAGATGGAGTACATCGCCATCCGCGAGAACCTGCGCCTCGCGACCCAGGCCGACTCGGGCCGTCGCCATGACCTGACCTTCCAGCACAAAGGCGAGTCCTTCGGCGCCGCCATCCCCCAGGTGATCACGCCGGAGTTCGTCCGCTCCGAAGTCGCCCGCGGCCGCGCCATCATCCCGGCCAACATCAACCACCCGGAGCTGGAACCGATGATCATCGGCCGCAACTTCCTGGTGAAGATCAACACCAACATCGGCAACTCGGCCGTGGCTTCCTCCATCGAGGAGGAGGTCGAGAAGATGCGCTGGTCCATCAAGTGGGGCGGCGACACGCTCATGGACCTTTCCACGGGCAAGAACATCCACCAGACCCGCGAGTGGATCCTCCGCAACTGTCCCGTGCCCGTCGGTACCGTGCCGATCTACCAGGCCCTCGAGAAGGTCAACGGCCGCGCCGAAGACCTCACCTGGGAGATCTTCCGCGACACGCTCATCGAACAAGCCGAGCAGGGCGTCGATTACTTCACGATCCACGCCGGCGTGCGCCTGGCCTTCATCCCGCTGACCGCCCGTCGCGTCACCGGCATCGTCTCCCGCGGCGGCTCCATCATGGCCAAGTGGTGCCTGTCCCACCACAAGGAGAACTTCCTCTACACCCATTGGGACGACATCTGCGACATCATGGCCGCCTACGACGTCAGCTTCTCGATCGGCGACGGTCTCCGTCCCGGTTCGATCGCCGACGCGAACGACGAGGCGCAGTTCGCCGAACTGAAGACGCAGGGCGAACTCACCACGCGGGCGTGGGAACGCGGGGTCCAGGTCATGAACGAGGGCCCGGGACACGTCCCGATGCACATGATCAAGGAGAACATGGACAAGCAGCTGGAGTGGTGCCATGAGGCGCCGTTCTACACGCTCGGACCCCTCACGACCGACGTCGCCCCGGGCTACGACCACATCACGTCCGCCATCGGCGCCGCGATGATCGGCTGGTACGGCACGGCGATGCTCTGCTACGTGACCCCGAAGGAGCACCTCGGCCTGCCCAACAAGGACGACGTCCGCGAAGGCGTCATCGCCTACAAGATCGCCGCCCACGCGGCCGACCTGGCCAAGGGCCATCCGGCCGCCCAGATCCGCGACAACGCTCTTTCCAAGGCCCGCTTCGAGTTCCGCTGGAAGGACCAGTTCGCCTTGTCCCTCGACCCCGAGCGCGCCCAAGAGTATCACGACGAAACCCTGCCACAGGATTCCGCCAAGACCGCGCATTTCTGCTCCATGTGCGGCCCCAACTTCTGCTCCATGCGCATCACCGACGATATTCGCAAGTTCGCCGAGTCCCAAGGCGTCGACGAGCAGGCCGCCCTCGCGAAGGGTATGGAGGAGAAGTCCCGCGAATTCCGCGAACAAGGCGGAGAACTGTATCGTTGAGCGAAGCGAAGCTTCGCAAGGGGCAGGGACAGGGACCGGGACAGGGGCAGTCTAGATACTTAGGGGCAGGGACAGGTTTTAAAGTCACAGAGACTTCAGCGCTCTGCTTTGCACCTGACCTGCCTCCCCCGGGCCTCCAGTTCTTTCACTGCCCCTGCCCCTGTCCCTGTCCCTCGCGGAAGCTCCGCTTCCGCGCTCCCTTGCCCACCTGCCAACTTGCCAGCCTGCCAGCTAACTCTACCGTTCGTCGATTGCTCGTGAACGCCGGGAACTCCCTCGTCAAACCATGAAACACCTTCTCGCTCTCCTCCTCTTCGCTTGTCCGCTGCACGCCGAAATGCTCGCTGGCATCGCGAAGGTGGACATCACGGACCGCACGGTGCCGGTGAATGATCCGTGCTTTGCCAAGGCGCTCGTGTTGAAGAGTGGCGAAACCACGGCGGTGCTCGTGACGGTCGATGCGGTGGCGATCGGGGGCATCGGGCGGATTGGGAATGGCTTCCTTGCCAATATACGACAGGAACTCGGCGATCTCGCGGACGAGGTCATCATCAATGCCAGTCACTGCCACGGCATTGTGCGCACAGATTTGCAGCAGCTCGTCGTGCAGGCCATCAAAGAGGCTGCGAAGAACCTCGTGACGGTCAAAGTCAGCGCCGGAGTCGGCAGCGAGAGCCGCATCAGCGAGAATCGTCGCATGTTCCTCAAAGACGGCACGCAAACCGACATGCGCCGCGCCTACTCCATGCCGCGCGATGAGGAGGTGGTGAGCACCGGGCCGATTGATCCGCAGATCGGCCTGCTGAGGCTCGATCGCGCAGACGGCACACCGCTCGCCATCGTGTATCAATTCGCCTGCCATCCGATCATGAACCCGCCGAGCAAGGGCAACTCGGCGGACTATCCCGGCTTTGCCTCCAAAGTCATCGAAGAGGCCACCGGCGCGATGGCGTTCTTCGTCCAAGGTTGCGGAGGCGACATCAACCCGGTGCATTACAAAGAAGTGAGCCGTCCTGCCGATGCCGAGCCGCTCGGCACCATGCTCGGCGCGAGCGTTCTGGCCGCGATTCGTCGATTTGAGCCGCAAAACGACGCCACACTTAAAATCAGCCGCGAAGTGCTCCAACTGCCCCGCGCCGCCGATTTCGAAAAACGCATCGAAAACATCGAAACGGAGCAAAAGGCTCTCGTGGCGGCCCTGAAGCCCACGAACATCAATTTCAAGACCTTCCTGCCGCTGCTCATGCAGCACAAACTTTTCCCAGACATGCCCTCACACTACGCGCAGGGCTATCTCGATAACGCGAAGCCGCTCCAGCAGCTCGATGCGGACAACAAAGCGCTCGTCGAGAGCTATCTCGGCAATCTCGCCATCATGGAAAAGCTCACGCGACTGAACGCGAACCTCGCCTTGCTTAAAAAACACCTCGCCGACACCCAGGCCGCGAACAGCCCCACGCTCGACGCCGAAGTGTGCGGCCTACGCGTTGGCGCTTTCAAGCTCGTCACCTTTCCCGGCGAGGTCACCGTGCAGGTTGGCCTGAACATCAAAAAAGCCGTGCAGGATGCCAACGCGCACGTCTCCGGCTACACCAACGGTTACATCTGGTACACCGCCACCGAGCAGCAGCGGCGTAACACTGGCTACGCGCAGGAAGACTGCGATGTGATGGTCGCTCCCGAGTGGCAGAAGCTCTTCGAGACGAAGGCGCAGGAAGTTTTGCGTCAGCTCGCACGATAAACCATCCCTGTCCCCGTGTCCCCTCGCAATGGCTTCGCCACCGCGCAGGTAGGGACGTGATTGCCATCACGTCCGTGGGCGTACGGACGTCATACGTTCGGTGACCTAGCCCGTCTCACCGCACGCTCCTCTGCGAACGGCGGTCATGGCAATGACCGCCCTACCTCGCCCCCTCGGTCACATTTACCTTTGCACCTTTGCACAGGAGCTCCGCTCCGCTTTGCACCTTTGCACCCCAACTGCCCCTGCCCCTGTCCCTGTCCCTGCCCCTCGAAGTAAGCCCCTGCCCCTCGCGGCGTGGCGTCCCGCCACGCCGCGCCCCCTTGCCATTCCCTCCCCCCTGGGCATACCACCGCGTCTATGCCGAACCGCGACGACCCCAACGACCCCGAGAGGAAGAACCCCAACCCTGGCCGTGAAGGCCCCATCAGCCCCAATCTGCGGGCCTACATGAGCCAGCGCCGGGAGAAACAGCGCCGCGAGGCCGACGCCATTTTGCTCCGCTCCACCCCGGAGATCATCCGCGCCCAGGCCGCGTTCCTCGAAGAGGTCATCCGTCAGAGCGCCGATCTGCTGAGCGCCGCCTACGCGCGCACCTTGGACCAGAAGCCCCAGCCCTACGGTGGCCTGGCCTACGTCGGGCTCGAGGAGACCCCAGCCCTGAAGCGGCGCACCCATCGACGCGTCGACCGCGATCTCGTGCAGTTCTTCCGCGACACCGCTTCGCGCGAACTCGCGCGCAGTTCCCCGAACTGGTCCCTCATCCGCGGCGCTTTCTTCAGCCTGGCCGGCGTCTTCCACGTGGGACGCGACCACGGTTCCGCCGAGTACACCCTGCATCAGGGCCTCGCCCTCGTGCAGAAGACCTTCGGAGAGCATTCCAAGCCCGCCATCGCCTTCGCCTCCAAGGCCCTCGCCTGGTTGTTCGGCCGCG